>ULVN01011466.1_pt1 | contig 20099 bp, 6 predicted proteins | sample 1959491 | NCBI WGS metagenome assembly ULVN01 (sample SAMEA4835787, study PRJEB28245) | human gut metagenome | biome: gut microbiome; material: fecal sample | place: Denmark | collected 2008 | reverse complement strand
TTCCAATAGCGAGTCATTGAAATCAGAATTTGAAAAGATATCTAAAGATGTAGAAAAATTAAAAATTTCAAGCAAAAAATTTAATGATTATAAAGAAGAAATACTTGATAAATATTCTCTAGTAAAAGATTTATATAATGAAATTATTAATAATAATTTAGTAGATAAAGTTCTTAATAAAAAAATGAATGATATTTCTGCTCAAATATCAATGTTATATGAAAAAATTAAAACTCTACAAATTTTGATTGAACTTAACGAAATAAAAGATTACGACAAAAGAAAAGAATTTGTTGATAAACTTTATGTAAATAAAGAAAAGCAAAATAAAGTTATGCAAAGCTATTTAGCAAATTACAATCTAGATAAAAAACATTTCCATTGGAATGTTTCATTTTTAGATGGAAATCAATATAAAAATCAAGTGGATTTGTTCGTTGGAGGAAGTCCATGTCAAAGTTTTAGTTTGGTAGGAAAACAAAGAGGTTTGTCTGATACTAGAGGAACACTTTTTTATGAATTTGCAAGGCTCGTGAATGAAATTAAACCAAAAGTTTTTATTTATGAAAATGTAAAAGCAGTTTTGAGCAATGATAATGGTAGAACTTGGCAAACAATGTCAAATGTGTTTACAGATTTAAATTATAATTGGTCATATAAAGTTTTAAATGCTAAAGATTATGGAATACCACAAAACAGAGAAAGAATATTTGTAGTAGGTTTCAGAAAAGATTTAAAATTAAAATCAGATTTTGAATTTCCTAAAACTCAAACTCTTCAGAAAAAAATGCAGGATTTTCTTCTTGATAATGTTTCTGGAAAATATTACTTACCACCAAAAGGTGTTGATTTTGTAACATCAGAAAAAAACCTAACAAAAAGATTTACTCAAATAGACGGCGAAGTTCAATTATGTCAAAAAAAGAATCAACAATTTAACTGGCATGGCGATTTTGTTTTTGTGGAAGAAAATAAAGATATTGAAAAGACCATGAAAGATTTAGAAAAATATTTTTTGTCTGAAAAAGTAGAAAAATATGTTTTATCATCAGGAACAAAAGGATTTTATTCAAAACCTAAAACAGATTTGGAAATTGCTAGACCGCTACTAACTACCATGCATAAAATGCACAGAGCTGGAGTTGATAACTATGTGACAACTCAAGGAAGACTAAGAAAACTTACCCCTAGAGAATGCTTGCGTTTAATGGGTTTTTGTGATAGTTTTAAAATAGAAGTATCTGATACTGCTATGTATCAGCAAGCTGGAAATTCAATAGTCGTTGATGTTTTGATAGCAATTATGAAACAAATATTAAAAAGTTATGACTTTTAGGGGGATATATGAGTTCTATATTAAATATCTTTGGTAAAAAATATGAAATTATAGACACAATTGAGTATATTACGCTTGCAGACTCATTTGTCAAAAATAAATTAGGGACTGGACATGGCGAAGCAAAATTGTATGTCGGAAATGAAAGTCAGCATTTGCTTGATTTTTTTGAAAATTTTGACAGTGTTGATTGTTTCTTTTGCAAAAAAGACTTTGAATCTTTTTTAATTGATGCAAAATCCGAATATGAAAATCCCCAACAGGAATATGTAAGAAAAGATACAATGAAAGAAACATATAGAGCACTACAAACAAAAGTTTCTTCATTTAATAATGAAACATTACACTTTGTTTTATATAGGGTTCCAGTAGCACCACCAAGAGTTTATGTTAACTCTAATTCAGAATTCTATGACTTTATGAGATCGGTTGGGTTACCTAATATTTCGTATTTATCAGTTTTAAAATTGAAAGATGATAAAAATAAAATTCACTTATATTTTAAGATATTTATAGATTACAAATCTGATATTGTGGGCTATAAATCTCCTGATGAAGAACAAGAAGAAAAAGTTATTGATACAAAAAATATTTCTGTTCGTAAGAAACAAACTTTGATACAAGCTAGAATTGGTCAAGGAGAATATAGAAATAACTTGCTTGATGAGTGCCCATATTGTCCTTTCACTATGGTAAATGATGAAAGACTTTTAATTGCTTCACACATAAAACCATGGGCAAAATCTGATGATAATGAAAAAATAGATCCAAAAAATGGTTTTATGTTTACTCCAACTTACGATAAACTATTTGATAAAGGTTTTATCACTTTTAATGCAGACAAGACTTTGGTTGTTTCTCCTTGGTTATCTCCTATGAATCAAAAGCGTTTAAATATCTACACTGGAAAATTAATTAATCAACTACCTTTGGATAGCAAAAGAGAAATATATTTACAATATCATAGAGAGCATATTTTCAAATCATAAAAAAGAACTAAATCGGTTTCGATTTAGTTCTTTATTGGTGCACCCAGAAGGACTCGAACCCTCCATAATCGTTCCGAAGACGATTGTGATATCCACTTCACTATGGGTGCAAATAATGATTTTTGCATTCAAATTATATCACAAATTTTGCATAGTTTGCAAGTTTTCATTGTTATACATATGGACTGGCAAAACAAAATTTTCAAAAAAACATTTTATTGGTTGCTTTTTTTTACTATAATGTTTAAAATAAAGATAAGTATATATATTTTTATATAAGGAGAAATTATGTCAAAAGAAACTAAAACAAATTTAATCATCCTCGCAGTTTTGACAGTTTTGGGATATGTTGGCGGTGCTGCATTGTGCTACGTTCTTGAACGTGACACTGGCATAACATTCGCCCTAGCATTATTAAATTGGGAATATGTCGGCATTGGCGCTGGAGCGGGATTTTTACTTGGACTTCTATTTTTGTTTATGTCAAAACCAAAAAAGAAAGAAGAAAACAAATCACAAGGAAAAACTGCAAGTGGACAAGAAATGGCTTTGTCTTATGATGCTCAATGGCTCAAGCCTGAAGACATTGCAAATCAAAAAGGTCTCATTGCAACGACTTGGTCTCATTTGCCATCACTTAAAAACACAGGCATAGTTTTTAGAAACCAAATTGAAAATGGCAAATATCAAATTGCAATGAAAGACGAATATCACTGTTTGATTATCGGAACAACCGCTTCCGGCAAAACAAGTGCCTGCCTTGTGCCTACAATCAGAATTTTGGGACACTCTGGAGAAAAACCATGCATGGTTATCTCTGACCCAAAAGGCGAACTTTACACAAAGACAAGCAGAATTTTGGAAGATGAAGGTTACAGAGTTTTAACTCTCAACTTGCGTGATGCATTTTCATCTACAAGATGGAACCCAATGGAACACGCTTATGAAACATACCACAAAGGCAAAAATTGCAAAAATAATATCAAAAAGTGTTCAAACGGAACCGCACCAAAATTGGCTGGCTATCAAGAAATCCCTGGTGAAACTTATGGACAAGAATGGTATGGATTTGAAGGTGTTGCTTATCCAAACGAAGATAGTTTGAGAGTGGCGGTTGCAAGTGCGGAACAAGTTTATTGTGACCTTGCACAAAACGAGCTCCGTGAAATCTGCAATACTATTGCTCCAAAATCAAAAGCACAAGACCCAACATGGGAAGAAGGTGCACAAGACTATTTGTATGGCTGTGCTCTTGCTATGCTTGAAGACAGTCTTGACCCAGAACTTGGCATGACAAAAGAAAAATTCAATTTCTTTAACCTTTACAAAATCGCAACATTCCGTGACCCAGATGCCGAAGCTCCATTTGAAACAGTAAGAAAATATCTGTTGCAAGGAAGAGATGAAGCAACATCAACTGTTCCAAACTTGACATCAGCTGTTATCAACAACTCTCCAAACACAACAAAATCATATATCGGTGTTTTGAACGGAAAAATTTCATTCATGAACGACATTGGTATTTCATATTTGACATCTCAAAGCGACATCAATTTTGATGATTTTACAAGCAAACCAACAGCATTCTACCTTATCATTCCTGATGATAGAGAAGAAAGACACAATCTTGCAATCCTTTGCTTGTCACAACTTTACAAGAGACTGGTTGATAAAGCCAACTCATATCACGACAAGAAATTGCCAAACCATGTTTACTTCATTTTGGAAGAATTTGGTAACTTGCCACCTATCCCTAAATTTGATAGTATGATTACAGTTTCCCGTGGAAGAAACATCTTGTATGAAATGGCTGTTCAATCTTACACACAATTGGAAACAAAGTATGGTGCGGACGCTGCAAAAACAATCATTGGAAACTGCAATGCTCAAATTTATCTTGGAACTGACGACCAACACACAAGAGATGATTTCTCAAAAATGTGTGGTGAAGTTCAACTTTTGCATGAAGAAAAGAGCACAAGCACTTCCAAAAACGAAAAAGACAAAGACGGAAAGAGCACGAGCACAAGTGTGCAAACTCAAAGAACAACAAGAGCGCTTATTACTCCTTACGAACTTGGTCAAATTGAACGTAATACTGTGATTGTAAAATTGTTTAGATACAATCCAATGAAAATCAAACAAACTCCAAACTACGAAACACCTTTCTTCTATAAGAAAGATGCCGAACAACCAGTTGGAATTATGAAGAGCTTGGACACACAAAAAGTTTATTATGACATCAAACTCAGAAACAAAAAGGTTTTGAAAGCATCAAATCCATTTGATTTCTAAAATAGAATGAATTTAAGCCAAAAAAATTTAGCCCATTGATATGGGCTTTTTTATTGCAATGCAAAACACATTTTTGCCATACTGCATAAATAAAAACATGGAAAATATCTATGATGATGAATTGATGCCAGAAAATTTTGAAGAAATCGCAAAAGCATATTCTCAATCTTTGAAGAAAAAAGGTTTTGTTTTTGTCAGACTTGAGGAAGAAGAGTTTTGTTTGCTCTTAAACGAAATTTTAATTGTTATCGAAAAAATGCTTGCTTGCCTATGCAAACTAAAAAAACATATAGACAGCATAATCTTGCAAGAAAGATTGATTGAATCTGAAAATTTGTTGTGTGAAAAATTTGGAAACAAAAAACCACACAAATTTAAATGTGTGGTTGATGAAAATCAAACTTTTTTCAGTCTAGTAAGCCTTGAAAATATGCTTATCCTAAAATTGATGCTTCTTTCAATCAAAAGTGGCGAACTCGAACTTTGCAACTGCATCATCACAAATATATCAAGCATCTTTGCGGAAAGTTTTTCATGTGAAGGATTTGCCCCCGAATTTTTAAGAGACTAAAAATTCCACAATCTCTGGTGTGCATTTGTCAAGAGCATTTGAAAACGGTCTATTTTTTTCTGGTGCATAATTTGACAAAACTTGCTTAAACTTTACAAGTTGTTTTGGGTCAAGCTTCATTTCATCCACAATCCCCTCACAAAGCAAATTGCTTACCACAAACAACGCATTGTCCTTTGTGATATTTTTTCTTTTCAATGCCATCTCCAAAATTTCATCATCATCAAAAATTTGATTTAAAGATGGATTTAAGAAAAATTCAAGTTTTTCAAGTGCAAATTCGTTACCATTTGCACCTGCCAAAATCTCCCAAGACATATAATATTCAAAGTTTGGATACAATCTGTCAGGAATACCTTTGTTGAAGAAATAAGCTACAACATCTTGTGCAACAGGATCATTTGCCATCGCTCTTGCACACAGCTCTGTGAAAGAGTCAGAAAAAGTATTGTCGTCAGTGCTGTCCAAAATTACTCTTCTCAATTTTACAAATTCATTAAAAGCGGTTGCTCGTGGCGTAAAATCTCTATAATCCAATTTCTTCTCCTTTTTATAGATAGATTATAGCGAAAATTTTGAAAAAACACAACAAAAACAAAAAATTTTTATACAAGTGTCAAAATTTTAACAATAACATTTTGATGTTCGTTTTTGTTTGGCCAAGATATAACAATCTGTGATAGTAAATTCCATCATTGGCAGTGCAAAAAGCAGAAAGTCCAAAATGGCAGCACTTAACACTACAACAATATAGACAATGTTTGATACTACCAAGAAATAATCAAACAGCACAATGATCATAAATGCAAGAGACATTGCCACACAAATTGACGCAAGCGAAACCAAAGCCCAGAAGAAAATGGCCCAGCGATAGCCCTTTGTGAGTTCTTTGCTCAACATAATTATTCCTTTAACATCAAGGTCGTCACTCTCATACAAAATCAGCCCCGTAAAAGACAAGTTTAACAGACAAATCACTCCAGGAACAATAAACATCACTGTCCAGAACAAGACCATGAATATTTTGGCAACCGCCATACAGAAAATTTTTATATACTTCTTGATAGAAACAAAGACATCTTCATATCGACAATTTTGTCCTTTTTCTTTCTTATATATATAACCCCACAAACCTATTTCAAAGTAAATTGCAATCAAAAATGGTAAACCAAAACTTACGACAGGAATAAACATTGAAAGCACAATAGCTGTCAGTGCAATCAGATTTGCCAATATGGCATCATAAAGCGTTCTTGAATAATTTGAACTTAAAAACAAATTCATCTCTTTTGCCATCGCCGAATTGTCAAAAGTTTCAAGATATTCAATAGGATTTGTTCCCACAACTCTTTTTCTAGGCTTGGATCTATCTTGTAAAGTTGGTTTTTTATTTTTCTTTTTTATGTTTTTGTCCATACAACGATTATTTCAATAAAAATAATTTTTAATCAAAACTTTTTAAGTAATACTCTTATTAAAAAAACATTATCAATTTCGATAATGTTTTTTAGTATTTGTATTTATATCTTTTATAAGATTGGTGAGAATAATCTAAAAATCGCCTGTGCAAATTTAGTTAAGAAAAGTTTTTTCTTAAAGTATTTTACATCTGCCATAAAGCAATGTTTCAAATCTTCCTCAAAATAACTTTTGTATTCTTCATTTTTTTCTTTTGAATAGATGATAACCGTATCTTCAAAGTTTAAACTGAAAGAGCGATTGTCCAAATTGCAGGTGCCAATAGACAAAATTCCATCATCTACAACTAAAGTTTTGCTGTGTAAAAATCCATCATAAAAATATATTTCTGCCCCAAGTTCGGCAAACTCTTTCAAATAAGATTGAGTCACCCAAAAGACTGTTTGATGGTCTGGTTTATAAGGCACCATAATTTTTAGCCTAACTCCACTAGCGATTGCAACTCGAAGTGCAGTCATAAAAGCTTCATCAGGAATGAAATATGGTGTTTGAATCAAAATTTCTTTTCTTGCATTTGTAATAAGTTTTATATATGCATCTTCAATGTTGTGAAGTGGACTATCTGGCCCAGAAGTGATAACTTGCACAAAAGCATCTCCGTCAGTTTCTGGCTCTGGGAAATACCCATTTTCCATATAAACATGTGGCTCTACATTTTCTTTCTTCACATAACGCCAATCATTTAAAAAAGCATTTTGCAAAGGATAAACCCCCGTTCCAGTCATGCGAATGTGAGTATCTCTCCATGGTGATAGTTTTTTCTTTTTCCCCATATGGTCATCACGAATATTTACACCACCAGTATAAGCAATTTTTCCGTCAATAACTACAATTTTTTTGTGATTACGATAATTCATTTTAAGATTTATCATACGAATATGGGCAAATGGTGGAAAAAATTCTGCAACTTCTCCACCAGCCTTTTTCAACTTTCTAAAGAACCTTCTTGGAGCACCCAAACATCCAATTGAATCATAAATAAGTCTAACATTTACCCCTTCTTTCGCTTTCTTGATAAGAGTGCTCATTACTCTTTGCCCTGTTTTGTCATCTGCAAAAATATAGTATTCAATATTTATGCTTTGTTTTGCGTTCTCCAAATCTGCAATCAGAGCATTGAGTTTGTCTTCTCCACTTGTGAAAATCTTTATCTCATTCTTTGGACACAAAATGCTTCCATAATAATAACAACATTTCACAATGCCAGGCACGGCTGGGTCAAGAGCTTTGTCTTCTTCAGAGGAAAAATACTTTTTTATCTGTTCATCATATTCAGTTTCATAAAGTTTGTGTTCTTTAATAAGTTTTTTAACTCTTATGGAAAGTCCACTGCCAAAAATGATGTAAAGTAAAAATCCAATCCAAGGCAAAAATGTCAACACTGTCAACCAACTTATAATGCTGGTCAATTTTCTTCTTTCAAAGAAAATCATGGAGATGGCTATTAAAAAGTTGAGAAAGATGTAAGATATAAACACCCAAAACCATACATTCACAAAAATTCCCTCCGATAAATTTTAATTTAGAAAAATTATTCTACTGTAAATCTCAATGTGATTTTATAATATTTCCCATTTACCAGAGCATAACATTCTCTTGTTTCGCTTTTGGTAATTGTCATCTCTTCAATATTTTGCAATGATGCTCCACTAATTGTGTAATAAGAGATGGTCCCCGTAAAATCAGCATTCCCAGTACTCTTCTTTACTTTCTCATTCAAAGAAGTAGAAAGAATGAACGTAGCACCAGCACTTACAGTTTGTGAAATTTTAATTTCACTTTGATAAACAAAGAATGTGATTTCATATTTTGCAAATTTTGTGCTTCCATTTTTGTCAGTATATTCAACAAAATATTTTTGAGCAATAAGACTTTCGCCTTTATCATCATAAGCAAAAGCACTTGTGACACCATAGTCATTCATCAAACTTACTGAAACACTAGAATCAATTCCTTTGTCTTTTTTAATTGCTTCTTTAATCGTGTTTTCTGCAGTTTCTTTATCTGCCCCAGCAGCAATAGAAACCCCCAATTTGTTTAATGTAGAAGAAGTAAATTTGTAAGTTACATTATACAAAACAATATTTTTAATATCGACCTTGCCTTGCTCTTTTATTACTGCAATATAGTAATTTGCATCAGGACAAGCATTTTCTGCATAGGCAAAAGATTCAGAGGTTCTCTTTGTTATTGTTTTTGTATCTATGATTTTATAAATATCGACTCTTTCGTTTTCTTTCAATTCAACCAAAGAAGAAAGTTGGAATGTGGCTTTAGAGTTTAATGCCACTGTGACCTCTTTAGTTTTAGTATAAATATAGAAAGTTTTGTTTACAAGTTTTGAAACCTTCGTTTCATTGTTTATTACTATATATTGTTTAGTATAAATACCTTTTTCAGCACTTTTGAAGCCTGTAACTTCTTCATATTTCCCATCAGAAATATCATACCATGTTTCAGTAGTATCAAAACCAATTGTATCGCCTATATTTCCTGAAGAACTTTGTGATTCGGTAACAGATGTGTTGTATACCAAAATTTTAACACCGTCTATTCTGGAAACCTTTTCCCTTGAAACAACGACTATTTCAAGGGTGTATTCTCCAGTTTCATTAAATGTCCAAGAGTTGACATTGTTGAAGTTTGTATATGTTTTGGTTCCTGACTTTTCATATGATACCAAATGATAATTGACATTTGGCAAATCCAAACCAAACAATGCTGCAAAATCAATTTCTTGTCCAACTTCAATTGAAAATGCAGTGTTTGACAAAGTAATGCTATCTGAAATTGTATCTGAAGATGTTGTTCCCCAAAGAGTATATCCGGCAGGAATAACCACAACGCTGTTGTCAATTTTTACTGCCTGTCCACCAGTTATCGAACCTGTTAGCGTTATTGAAGTATTAAGATAAAGTCTAAATGATCCAAGTTTCAATCTTGTGTTTATGTCTTCAAAGTTTCCATCATATCCTGACACCTTGCAATAAACATTGACAGTGATTGTATGAGACACAAAATTAAAATCTTCTGTTGTTGTTATAAGTCCAGTCTCATCAATAAATGCCGAACCAGAGCCACCTGCACTAGTGTTAATTTCGTAATGCAATGTATAATATTGACCTCCAATACCACTTAAAGATTGAGGCACTGAATTTTTATTGTAAAGATTGATTCCTTTTGCCCAATCTGAAAGTTGCATTACATAATAAGAGTTTGTTCCATTTGAAACTTTAAGATATTTGTTTACCTTTATAGTTTCTTGATCATCTGTAACATTTTCATTTGTTGCCGCTTTGTAATAAATTGGATAAACATTGAAAGTTTTTACTGTTTGATATACTTTCTTACCATTATACAAGAAATACAATGTTTCAGCTTTGTAATTTTGATTGTTAAGTTCTGCAACATTTTCAATGTTCATTCTTAAAGATTTTGTACTATACTTCTCAATTGTTGCAGATGCTTTTCCATTTGTGTCAACAGCAATTGTTTTGTCATTATAGAAGAGCCCAGGCGTTCCTGTCTTTGAAACAACCATTATATAGAAATTTGAAGTTGTATCAAGATTTTTTGTAAGCCCAACAATGCTTGTTGAAATGCCCACATATTCTTTTACAGTATAAGCCTTATTGTTTGTCAAAGTGATGATGTTTGCAATTTTTGTTGTTCCAGTGCTGTCTACCAAGCTTCTTGTGTCAATGTCAACACTTGTTATGTCATTATTGTTTACTACAAGAGAAACACTTTCTCCAGATTTCAACTCAACTTCCAATGTGTCATTATAAACATTCTCCGAATCGCTAGAAACTGGTGAAGAGCCATCATAAACAATTTCACTTGAAAAGATGTTGCTAAGATCTTCTTTTCTTTCCAATGCGACATAAGATGTTACCTGACATGTATTATTTTTTGCGTCGGTCAAAGTAATAACCATCTTTACTTGAGGCAAAACATTTCCATTTCCATACAAATAACTGTAATCAATAACTGGAACTGTAAAGCCCATTTCATCAGTGTAATACTTTCCCGTTTCCAATGTTAGCGGATTTTTCGGATCTTCTGTTTTTGTTGCAAATGAATACCCTTTGTTTGTTATTAAGTATTTGCTTGGTGGATTCTCTGAATCAGAGCATGCCCCAATCCTTTGTTCGCCATAATAGAATTCAATATTTCTTACAAAGATTGAATGAACTCTTGAAGTCATATTTGAATTCATAATAGAACTCAAATCAATCCCATTATATGAATTTTCATATCCAAATGCCGTTATGCCAGTCAAAATTATACCTTTTGGTTCTATTTCTACTCCAGACTCTGTACTAAACAATGGATCCTTGTAATCACTAGAAGGTGTATGGACTTGATCGATTGTTTCATTGTTGTATGTTCCATTATCATTTTTTTCTCCTGCATCAACATATTCAATTGTGTATGAATTCAAACCGCCTTCACTTTTAATTGCTTTTACATAGATTACACATGATGCCCCTTCCAAGTTTTCAGATGTAATTGAAACAACTTTCGTTGAATCGATTCCTTGTCTCCAATTATTGTCAGCAGTGCCATCTACGATATTTACTTCATCTGCCCTAGTAAATGTTTTGTAAATTTTGCTACCAGCAGTCAACCCCTCTACACCTTTTGTAAGGGTTGCTTCAATAATCATCGTTTCAATATTGTCTTTACCAGTAATTTTTAAAACATTAGCATAGTCATTTGAATCTACTTTCTTTCTATATATGATATTTTGGTAAAGTTGGTAGTCCCCACTTGCATCTTTGGCTGGTGTAACAGTTTGATATCTAAGTCCAACTGCAATTTTGTCTTCTTCTTTCAATGTTTGTGGTGCAGAATAAATTGTTGGATTTTCATTTGCAGAAATCTTGATATAAAATTTTGCTTTGTAACCGAAATCATTCTCAAGTTCAAAAATATATCCTGTTGTTCCAAGAGTGATTGGAGAAATCGTTACCCCAACATTTTTTAAACTGCTATCCAAAGGTTTGCTCTTATAAACTGAATCTTCCTTACTCCAACCATTAGCACCCCATAGATCAGACTCATCAGACTTATTGAGCAAATCTTTCTCATTATATCCTTGCTTACCCAAATCTGGGTTATATGAATATGTAAACTTATTAGCACTATTTGCCGTTTTTCCATACATATTTGCAACAATCACTGATGTTGCTTTCCCAGTATCTGTTGGTTTTGTTGTCCAGAAATTTACTTTTGCGAAACCATCGCCAGCTGCATAAACAATGTCATATGGTGCGACATAGTTGCTTGCAACTGTCTGCCCATTAACAATTTCAGTTGATGCATTATTGAAGATTTGAGAATCTTCATTTTGGCTCTTAAATCTCATTGTTGAATTTGGCAAAACCTTAAACAAAATGTTATGTGTAGAAGCAATAGGATTTCCCAAACCTACATTAACTGTATAAGTTACTCTCATCATAACGTGGTTACCATCATTGTTTGCACCTTGTGCATTGATGTTGTAATCCACAGTCTTTCCATTTTTCAAGATACCTGACAATGTGATGTAGTTTTTAGTCAAATCTTCATTTGAGCCAGCAGTATTAAGTTCAGGAACACCCGCTCTTGGAATCAACCCAGTCGAATAAACAATTTCTTTTGTCAAATCTTTTCCAGCTTCTCTAGTGAGATTGTTATGAATATTCATAGCCGCCAATATTTGTCCACCTAATTCTGTTTCTTCTCCACCAGCAGCATTGGCCGCCTCTTGATTAATTTTTGTATCGCTAAATCCCAAAATTGAAAGACTGAGCGAACCACCCGATGCGTACATACTATCTTGATTATATAAAAGTCCAGTTCTTGCATTCTTGATTCCAAACGAAGTATATGACAACAATGGGAGTTCTGTTCCTGCATTTATTTCAACAGTTGTGTATCCTTCAGCAGAATCAGCATTGCCATCAACTGCAAATTCAATATCCAAATACAATACATATTGGCTTGATGTAGAAACATATTTTCCATCACCCATGCTTACTTCAATATTGTATACTTTATCATTGTGAAAATCTTCACTGCTTAAAGCAACTTCGTCTGCTTTTGTGCGAGTATTTTCATTTCTCAAACTCAATGTTACATTTTCTCCAAATGCCACAGTAGAACCGTCATAATATTTTATCACAATTCTGTTTGTAAGAGTTGGAACAACTTCATAAATAGCTTCATCAGATATTACGCTAGATTCAAGTCCACTTTCTGCGGCGCTCTTGGTTGTGTAAGTAGCTTTATAAACATATCCTGTCATACTTTCGCCAACATCAATATTTGTTGTCTCTCCAACATTTTTTGCTGTGATTGAAACAACTTTTACTTCGCCTGAAGTGTTTATATATCTCAAATAATATTCTGTTCCTACAGTAACTGATGATTTGAGAGCGTAGTTTACAATTCTGTTTTGTTTAAACAAATTCTTATCGCTTTGTTTTGCCAAGTCTTCTGCATAAATTACTTCTTTGTTGTTGAGATAGTTTGGTGCATTTGTAGAAACTTGGATAACATCGGTAGCCACAATTACGACGGTGTAATTTACTGTGACTTTGTTGATAATAACATCAAATGTGACTGTTGCATCTCTTGAAGAGTCTATCATAGAGAATGTCAAATTGACATTTGGAGCCGCGTTTGTTGCCGTGCCAACAAGCTTGTCTGCAGAATCACTTAAAATAATTTTATTTCCGTTTACATTTACTTTTGCATTTGAAATTGATGAAACCGTGATTGTCCAATTTTGATCAATGTTGACATTACCATTCTCATCTTTTGCCAAATTTTCAACAGTAATTCTGTTGTCAAGACCAAACAATGCTTTTCTTCCAAAGAAATCTAAAATTGTGTCAGTCTTAAATTCGCCAGACCCACCAGTTGCAGAGAGATATTCTTTGTCAAGCATATTCTTTCCGTCTGGTGCAGGATAGTTTGTAGAAATCTTAACATTTGGTCTTGTTGTGTATCTATATTCCACTTCAAAACTAAACATTGTCTTTCCGTCAAACTTGCACAAAATTGTGTTCTTTTGACTGCAGATAGTTGCATCATTAACTTCTTCTGGTGTTATTGTTTTTTCTGTTGTTCCGTCTTCAAAAACATACTCAGTCTTCCCATTTTCTACCTTTGGCATCAAATCAGCAAGACTAGTCTGGATAATATCCAAATCTACATCAAATTCAACCGCACCATATCTAATGTTTGTATCCATATATCTACGGAGTGTATTTGTGTTAAATGAAGCTTTAACTTCCAATGTGAAATCAAATGAATATTCACCATTGATTGTCGCTGTAAAATTGAATGTTACATTTTCAGTGAGATGTGCAAATTCTACTTTTCCATTTTCAAACTTAAACAAATCTGAAAGATACAAATCTACAACATAATAATTTTCAATATCGTCTGCATTTGATGTTTCAACAACAATATATTGTCCTAAACTCAAAACATAATATTGAGTAGAAGCACTGTAAGTGCCTGCTGTTGCTTTTTTGTATGTGTAAGGTCTGTTGTTCTTTCCTGTCAATTTGATATTTGAAAGCACTGCGGTAACTCCGCTCTTGTTTGCCGTCAAACTTGCAAAGATTCCATTATCTTCGCCAACTGCATCATATTGTTTCCCACCCATAAATGAGATAGAATCATTCAATCTATATTCAAAATAACTTGTTACAGTAAGATTTACTTTAAACACAACTCTTTCATCAGTATAGAAACCAATTTCAAATGTCTTGTCTTGTGTAATCTTGTCTTTCGCACGAACATGCAATTTCTTGCTATCGTCCAAATAAACATAAGTATAAGCGATATCTTCTTTGCTTACATAATAAACATTTGCGTCTTTTGTTACTTCAACATAATTGTTAGAATATTGTGCTTCAAGCCATGTTCCAATAATAAGGTCAACATCCAAAGTTTCAACTTCTGTTGTTCCTTCATCACTATAAAGTTTTGCACCTTTCTTTACATATCCCATAAACTTGAGCGAACTTGAAAGTTCTTCTGTCGTGCCAGAGATATAAGCATTGAAATCTTCAACCTTACTTTCTGTTCCGTTGCTCGAAATCATAATGCTTGGCGTAAGAACTGTTTCTGTAGCACTTGCTTTTATCGAAACATCATAAACATTGTTTTTTGCTGTCAAAGTAGTTGAATCCGCTTTCAATGAGTGGATATAATTTGCCCCTTGATTGAACATCAATCTGTATTGCATTGCACTTCCAATCATCTTTATTCCATCAACATAAAGCGTTCTTTCAAGAATAACTGTAATTTTTGCATTTGCATCAACAAGTTTGATAGAAACCTTTTCATAGTCTCCTTCATTTTCATAAGTGTTGAAATTGAAATAAGAAGCAAAATCTGTAATTTCTTCACCATTGATTGTTGCACTCTTTACTGCGTAATGAGCAAGAGTTGTTGCAGGATTTTCTGTATTTTTCCATTCAACATCAGCAAAACGCTTGCCTGTCAAATTGTTGCTGTTTTGTGCTGTAAAGTTTTCAGAGAAATCAATAACATAATTTCCTGTAACTGAATCATAGTAACTTGAATATTCGTTGAGATATTCGCCATTTTCACTGTATGGATAAGAAACTTTTCCCACTGTGAAACTTGGATTTACCTTTATGCGGTAATACCATGTAAGGCTTCCTGTCCCTGTAAAATCGTAAATTTCAAATCTCAAAACAATGTAAGCATCTTGATATGAGTTTTCAAGGTGACTTATCTTCAAAACTGTATTAAGAGAATCGCTATCCTTTCCTTTTGCAAGCGTTGCAAGTCCAGTCACATATCCTGTTGCATCTTCTACAATTGACAATCTATATGACGCAGTTTCATCTTTAATTCCACTTAGATTGCTATCATAATAGAATCCAAATGAATTTTTAAGATCTGTCAATGGTTCTACGGAATTATGAACTATCTTATATTCTTTTCCCGCTTCCAAAACTTGATAAATATTTTCATCTTGCAAGTCAGCATAATTGCTGCTTGTCAATTTTGCAAAATCAACATTCCCAAAAGCATTGAAAATCATTCCCGTTTCATCTCCTGGGGTTTCGCCATTGTTGTAATAAACAAACTTTTCACCAACTTTCGTTACGATTGCATTCAAAGAGATGATAATTTTAAGGTTTGTTCCAACTGAATCTAACAATGTTCTTTCAACATTAACCAAATTGCCAACACTCATAAATCCAGTAATGTTTCTTGTGCAAAGTATTTTATTGTTTGAATAATAAACCGCGCTTCCTTCTGCTTTATTGATAGTAAAACCATCTCTCATCTTGTAGATATCGCTTGTGCTTTGTTTCAAAAGTAAGTTTGTTTCACCATTATATATCAAAGTTTTTACATTAACTGTATCAGCGAAAACTGTTGATGCAAGTTCTTCTTCAAGCCCAAGTTCTCCATAACCAACAGAGAAATTGATTGACAAATGGCTCTTTGCATCACACAATGTTATCTTTTTGTCCTGTCCGTTATCAAAAAGTAAAACTGCATCAATATCCTGTGATGTATCACCAGATTTTGCCCTAATTTTGAAAACTTGATTGAATGTTTGCCCAAGCGTGAAGTTTATTGAGCTTGTTCCTGTTTCATAATAAAATTTTCCATCTTCTCCAATTTTCACATATCTGTCTGTTGAATTGTTAACATAAGAAATTTCATCAAGGACAAACGCATCAAGTGTCCCATTTTTGATGTAATTTGTAAGTCTATAGATATTATATTTGTCAGAAATGTTTTCACCAACGCTGCCATTTATCATCTTTTCAAGATTTATGTATGGAGTTTCCTTTGTCCCATTAACTTTTACGAGAATGTTTGGGTTTACATACAATGTGAAAGTAATGTTGCAAGCATAGAATGAATTAAATCCGTAATAAAGTGTAATTCTTACAATGGTAAAATTGTAAATGTTTGCAATGTTTAAGATAATTCCTTCTGCTTCATTGCTCAAGCTGCAAATATTGCTTGGATTTGCATTAAACACTCCCGTTTCAGATGCCTCCAAACTTACAGCGCCAATACCTTTCTTCCATGTGTATGTTGAATCACCAGCAGCATTACTACCCTTGTAAGAATTAAGTTTTACATATTCATCAAGGTTGTATGACTCACCTGCAAAAACACCAATTGCATTGGCTTCTTGAACCAAATAATCTTTGTTTGCTTCATAATACAAATTAAAACTTTGGCTGATTGTAATATCTGATTTCAAAATCAAAACAAGAGATATATCAAACAATGTTTCATTTTTGTCTCTAACAGAGAAAACAACTTGTGTGTCTTCTTTGAACGGACTTAAAATTTTCATTCTTTTAATGCTTTTGTTTTTAAATGCTTCAATAGATTTGTATTCCGACTCTTCTGTATTTGCACCCAGCCAATTCCCACCATCGTCTGCAGTCAAAACATTAAACATTTTCATAATATCTTTTTTGTTTGCCGCACTGAGCCCAGAGATAAAATCATTGTCAAATTTGTAAACCACATCTTCAACCAATGTGTCTTCATCGCCGGCATTTTTTGTGTAAACTTTAAGCAAACTTGCAATATCAATTTCGTCATCTGTTGTGACATATTTTCTTACTGTTGCTTGACTGAGAGTTGAACTATTCGCATATTCTTCTTGATTGCCTTCGCCTTTGATAACAACATCTTTTGTGGCATATTCAAGTTTTGAAACTCCTTCACTTGCGATATTGAAAGTAATAGTATCTGATTTCATTTGTTGTTGCGTTACATTTCCGTTCTCATCAAAAATGTTTACACGATTTCCATCTTTGTCCACAACATAAATGGTCAAATATGATGTTCTTGTTTGTCCTTGCGTAGAAATGAAGGTTTTGATTTTTGTCATAGTGCTATCAAGTCCAATAATGTTCTCTGTATATCCTTCTTCCAGTGTTTCTTCAAGTCTAATGCTATATATTGAAGAGTTTGCATCAATTTGATTGTTGTACTGATCTGTAAGTTTGTATGCAAACATATCATTCAAAGCATTAATGTCTGCAATATTTTTATCTCCCCAACCAATCTTAATACCACTTGTTGCAGTGATATTTACATTAATTGGGTCGATAATTTTATCGTCATCTTTGTCCAAAAGCGCCGCATCTTTTGTGTATTCAAATTCAACCTTTATTGGTTGTTGATAATAGATGTAGAAATAATCTTTTTCTTCGTCATTCTTAACTGTCACAATTTTTTTGTGGACATCTTTGCCGTCATTATATTTGAGTTGGAGTCTTACAAACACTCCTTTGTCAAGAGAATTTCTCCCTGCGGCAAAGTAATTTTCTTCAATTGCCAAAGTTCCTTGGAATGTAATCTTTCCGGCATCAACCCCTTTGTCAACCAAACCTTGCAAAGTTACATATGCGTTTGTTTCTTTACCAGTTTTGTCAAGACAAACAATAGTCAAGTTTCCAGAATTGAAAGCAGCAATAACCTTTGCTTTGTCAGTGTTAGTGTCCTTGCTTTGGCTCAATGTCAATTCAAAAGTAATCATTGTCTTTTGACTGCCATCTGCGTTTCTGTTTATTGCAGAAATATAATAATCGTTGTCAAATTGTGCATTTGGTCTAACTCCATCGCCAAAACTAATTTTTGGGTCAAAGTTTACGATTGAGAGAGTGCTTTCAACTTTAATTTCTTTTGCTCTGCTTACTTTGACAATTTGATATCTGCCATTTTCAATATATGGTTTGTTGTCGGCATCTGTTTTGATTGTCATTGCAATAACTTTTACTTTCCCAGCAAAACTTTGAACCGCTGTCAAAACGGAACCGTTAAGTTCATACAAAATATATCCGTTTTTTTGCACTGCTCCTTGAATGTCAGTAAGTGCTGTGTATTCAATGCCCGCTTTGCAAGTGAAAACATCTGTAATATTTATGTCAGCATAGTTTTCATCGTCTTGGTCAATAAACAAGAAGTATCTTACTGTCTTGTAGATATTGTCTTTGTTTATTGGATTTAAATCATCAGCCAAATCTCTGTGGCTTGGAATTGCGTTTCCATTTCCGTCAAAATTGATAGTCATGCTAATTGCGTCATTTCTTGTCCATGCTGGATCTTCTTCATAATCATGTTCTTCTGCAAGAATAACAATTTCTTTTTCTGCTGAATCTGTTTCAAAAAATTTCTTCAAATTTCCATCTTCGTCTTCATAGAAAAAGTTTACCTTCAATGAAACATTGTCAATTTTTGCAGATGCTGCAAATCTCCAGAAATAATCTCTAAACTCTTTTGGTGAAGAATTTGGCAAGACATAATAATCGATGCCTTCTGGTGCATTATAATAATCGGCCAAATTTCCAAAGTTTTCTTTTGTGATTGTTGCTCCGTCATCTGTTTTAACAACCTTTACAACTTGTCCACCATAAATTGCAAGTTGAGGTATTCCTTTTGAAATTTTGATACCAACATTTCCCATCAAAGCATTAAGGCTGTTGTTCTTGCTGTCCTTGATAGAAACATTCAATGTGTTGTCGCCATTTACAGATGCCGCTGTTACCGTGTGATATTGGTCAAGATACATTGAGAAAATGTTTCCGCTGTTTCCAACTTCCACTGAAGCAACATCAATATCCAAAACTTTGAGTGCAACTGTTTTTGAGATGCATACTTCTGGATGATTGCTTAAATAACTTGTCACAGCCGAACTAAATTCTTCGTCTGTTGGATTCCCACTAAATTGTGCAGTTATGCTTTCCAAAATCGTTTTTTGATAATATGAGTTTGCAAATGTATAAACAGTGATTGTATCTGTTGCATTTCCACTTCTTCTGTCTGCAACAAAATTTCTGTTTGTCCAGTCATAATGTATGTAGGCTGAAGAGTTTGCAAAATAAACATTTTTATCTCTTGAAGAGTCAGAAAAGAGATAACGGCTTGCACTTGGAGTAAATGCCGTTTCGAGTTCAAATGTCGTTCCAACAACAACTTCCAATATTTCGCCTGTAGTTTCAATTCCTTTAACGCCAACATTGATTGAGCTTACAGGAACATCAACTGCAATTTTCGCTGTTTGTGCTGTCAAGAGAATGTTTGAAGATTTTGCTGTCAAAACAGAAGTCCCGCCTTTTACCCATTCGTCAAAACTTTCTACTTGTCCTTTTTCCAAAGTTACAGAAAAAGGAGTGTTTAACGAAACGATTTGTGGAACTCTAATAATTCCATCGCTTATATAACCACCTTCTGAAACCTTTGTGTTTTTCAATGACAATGTAACTTTCTTTTCTGTTACGCCTTCTGTTGTCGTTCTGATGACGAGTTTAAAATCAGAGGCAACTTCATATTGCCCCAAATTGGTGTTGTAATATCCTTCACCTTCACTCAAATTGGTATCAAAACTCATATCTTGTGGGTCGACATGCTT
>ULVN01055227.1_pt1 | contig 20118 bp, 20 predicted proteins | sample 1959491 | NCBI WGS metagenome assembly ULVN01 (sample SAMEA4835787, study PRJEB28245) | human gut metagenome | biome: gut microbiome; material: fecal sample | place: Denmark | collected 2008 | reverse complement strand
TAATTTTTAATTATTTTTCAAAAATGGCAATAATCTGTCGATATTTTTTCTCTCAAATTCGTATAATTTATTCATAATTTCATCAAGTTCGATTGAAACATTTTTGTGGTCTTCTTTATCTTTGTAACAGGTCAAAATTCCCATGAAAGTTCCAATTAAAACCATCTCTGCAATGTTGCGAGTGCTTTTGTCCATCATAGTTCCCATATTTACACTTGCCCATAATTTTGTCTTTTCTATCCAGTTGTTGTCTTTGAGGTCTTCAATGCGCTCGGCTTTTGCAAAATTTTCACATTCTTTTGCAAGACAATTATATTCATCTTGTTCTTTTGACAACTCGCTTATCAACTCGCTGTCAGCAGTCTTTGAAATTATGTCTTCAATTGATTGAATTGCAGTCCTTGTGTTTTGATAAATTGCATTCAAATATTTTGTTTGCATCTCTTTTTCTTCCATGATTTTTCTCCTTTTTGTTATTGTTTCTCGCTTTTGACAAATTATGACATAATTTGCAACTTTTTTGTTTTTTGTGTGCATACAATCTTTTTTCTTTCTCAAAATATTGGCATGAGAACTTCAACAAAAATTTTGATTGTTATTACTTTTGTTTTGCTTGTGCCAAATGTCTTTTTGAGCAAGTATTTATTGGAGGCTATTGTCCCAACAGGTGATGGCTTTGTCTTTAATTTTACTCCACTCGCTTGGGTAAGTTTGGCATTTCAAATCTTGTTTAATGTTTTCTTTACCATTTTGTTTATTAGATTTTTAAAGACACAAAGGCTGTCAAATATGATTTTCTTTTCGATTTTTCCAATGACTTTGGTTTATGGTGTATTTATGGTTTATATCACTGCTGTAAAGAACATGACTGGGCTTACAGCAGAGTCTGTGCGTGCGACTTTGAAGATTGCGACTCAAGACAATGCTTACAACAATTATCTTTGGGCTGGAGTGGCAACACTTGTGTATTTGGCTTTGGTTTTTGTGATTGTTTTGTTTTCTTGCAGACCTTTATCAAAAGTGGAGAATGTTACACAGAAATTGGGTGATGGAAGAATGAAATATGATGACTTTAAAATCGGCGGAGGAAAGCAGTTTAAGGAAATTGAGCATTCTCTCAACAAAATCAATTACAATTTCAAAGAAAAAGAAAACAAAATTAGACAGACAAATTTGGAAACACAGAAGTTTATTCCAAAGCAATTTTTCAAATTTTTAGGAAAGAGTAGTATTGAAGAATTGGAACTTGGAAATCAAGTAAAAAAGAATGCTACAACACTATTTTGTGACCTTAAAAGTGCGACAAATATCTCACGAAGTTTGAGTCTTGAAGAAAATTTTAATTATATAAATTCATATTTGAAAGTCGTTGCGCCACTTATTAAACGATATGGCGGATTTGTTGATAAATATTTGGGAGATGGAATTTTGGCCGTTTTCTCTAAACCACAAGACGCTATTGAGTGTGCACACGCTATATTTCGAGCAATAGATGTGAAAAATAAGAGTCAAAAAGAGTTGCCAGCAATTGATGCTAGAATTTCAATAAATACTGGCGAAATTATTTTTGGAATTGTTGGAGATGAAGACCGAAAAAGCCCAACAATTATTTCAGATGTTGTCAATCTTGCTAGCAAAATGGAAGAAATAAATATGTATATTGGCACAAAACTTTTGATTTCAAAGCCGTCATTAAACGAACTCCCTCAAAATTTTGAGTTTGATTATCGTTATACAGGGGCTTTGTCACTGGATGATGGCGGATATTTGCCACTGTTTGAAAGTTTGAATTATTATCCGAAAAATAAGAAAGAAAAACTTAAAAAACTCAAAAACAAATTTGAAAATGGTGTGCGTGCTTACAATGAGAAAAACTATGAAGAAGCAAAAGAAACTTTTTCATACATTTTGCATTATGTGCCCGATGACAAACCATCTTTTGTCTATTTCAACAAGGCAAGTGAAAAATTGAAAGACCATCAATAGTGATGGTTTTCTTTTTTGTTTTTTTTGCATTTCTTTATGAATTGTCAAAAGTGTTTGTTTTTAAAACTTGGTCAATTTGTTTGATGCTGTGCTAAAATTCTGTTTCTTACTTGACTTTGTGTGTGTTTTTATTTAAAATTGTGTTAGATATGTTTAAAAAGAAGAGAAGTGCATACAAAAAATGCCCTAGATGTGGAAATAAATGCTTGTTAAGCCAAGAAAAATGTGACGATTGTGGTTTGATTTTTTCTCGCTTGCAATATGCATCAAACAAGGCTGCAAAAAGGAGAATTTTGAAGTTTGACAAAGATTTTGTTATTTACACAAATCAATATCCACAAGATGTCAATTGGTTTAAACTTTTGATGATAACACTATTTTTGGGACTTGTTGGTGGACAATATTATTATGTCGGCAAATATATAAAAGGCGGGCTTACAACTTTGTCGTTTGTTTATATGATTCTTTGCACAATTTTCAATGCTCAAATTCTTGCCATTGGTGGTGATGCGGTGACATATTTTTATCTGCCAGTTGGGATTTATGCATTCTCGTGGATTGTAAGTTTGGTTTATGTTTGTTTCAAAAAATTTAAAGTGCCTGTTATTGTTGAAAATATGGGCGATGAGGTAGTTTCAAAATGAGAGTTGTTGTAGGTATTTCTGGTGGCGTAGATTCATCAGTTGCGGCTTATTTGCTTAAAAAACAGGGGCATGATGTTATTGGGCTATTCATGATAAATTGGGAGGAGTCCGATGGTGAATGCACTGCTGAAGAAGATTATGAAGATGTAAAGCGTGTTTGCACGAAGATTGGAATACCATATTTTTCTGTAAATTATGCAAAAGAATATTATGACAGAGTTTTTCAATATTTCCTTGACGAATACAAAGCTGGAAGAACGCCAAATCCTGATGTTTTGTGCAATAGAGAAATCAAGTTTGGACCATTTTTGGAAAAAGCAAAACAACTTGGTGCAGATATGATTGCCACAGGGCATTATGCAAAAACATATGTGAAAGACGGGAAAACATATCTTGCAAAAGCAAAAGATTTGACAAAAGACCAATCATATTTTTTGAATCAACTTTCACAAGCACAACTTTCTTCTGTTTTGTTTCCGCTTGCTGATATCGAAAAGAAAGAAGTAAGAGAAATTGCAAAAGAATTGGGACTTTCAACTGCCGAAAAGAAAGATTCGACAGGCATTTGCTTTATTGGAGAGAGAAATTTTAGAAAGTTTTTGAAACAATATTTGCCAGCACAGGCAGGAAAAATTTGCACACTCGACAACAAAGTTGTGGGGACTCATGAAGGCTTGATGTATTATACCATTGGGCAAAGAAGAGGATTAAACATTGGTGGAAAACATGGTGGAAATGGTGAGAGATGGTTCGTTTTGAAAAAAGACCTTGCAAACAATGTTTTGTATGTCAGTCAAGGTGAGTGTGAGGAATTGTTCTCTAATGGGCTTTATGCGGATACATTCAACTGGATACCACAAGTGCCAGACGAAAAAGAGTTTGATTGTTATGCAAAATTTAGATATCGTCAACCTGACCAAAAAGTGCATGTAAAAGTTTTGGACAATACACATATCCAAGTTGATTTTGTGGAAAGACAAAGAGCAATTACTGAAGGACAATTTGTAGTGTTGTATACTGAAGATGGGACTTGTTTGGGCGGTGGAATTATTGATAAAAAATATTAAGCATCTCATGGTGCTTATTTTTTTGTTTCTATTGATTTAATCTTCAAATTGTGTTAAAATAGTTACGCTTGAAGCATTGGTTTTTGATGCAGAAGTTATATTAAAAATATAATTAAACTAATTATGCAGAGATGTCCGAGTGGTTTGCGTTTGAAGCTGCACTTCTGCTCGCTTTCAAAATTTGAAAGACTCGTTTTGCGTTTGCTTCTCACTTTTCCCCAAAAATAAGCTTATTTTTGAGGACCCCATATGTGCACCTTAAACCACAACAGACGGTTTTTGATGCAGAAGTTATATTATAAATATAATTAAACCAATTATGCAGAGATGTCCGAGTGGTTTAAGGTGCAGCCCTGGAAAGGCTGTGTGCAAGAAATTGCACCAAGAGTTCGAATCTCTTTCTCTGCGCCAAATTAAAAGGATAATTGATGGAAGAAAGTTGCGAATTTATGAAATTTAACAGCAAACAAGAGTTGGCTGATTTTTTGAAAAATTACTTCAAAGAAATAAGTGATGTTGATGAGTTTATTATTTTGGCTCATCAAATAAATGATTTTAGAGATGAGTTTTCGACATATGAGCCGTTGGAAAAATTGGCGTCAATCTTGTATTCAGGTTTGAGTGCGTCTAAATATGCTTCTATTGATGGCACAACAATAAGAATGGGATCAAGTTTGGAAGAAAAAACTGCTGATGCAGCGGTGGATTATGATTATCATGTTTATCATAAAAACAGAATTTATCCAACGTTGCTTCTTGCTTTACCTAGATTTGTTGAAGTTAATGGAGAAAAGACTGAATATGTTATGTCAAAGTATGTTAGAAAAGACAGAAAAGTGACAAATTTGAAGCAATTATATTATGAAAAAACGGGTGATGATTGTGTAGTTTTGGACAACCAACATGCTGTAAAGTGCTGGGCAGATGTTTTGAAAGGATTTTCAAATTTTAAAACGGGTGATACACTATGTGCATTTTATGAAACAGATGACGGCTGTTATAATTTGATTTTGCCACATACTCATTGGTCTGAAAGAGGAACCGAAGAATACAAAAATTATAAAAATTCTCTTTCTAGAAAAATTGAAACTTATCATATGTCTTTGGAAGATGCAATAATGTACAAAAACAAAAAGAATCAAAGTTATATCGATGATTTGACAAATAGTATTGATTAGTGTTTGATTTGATAAATTAAAATTTTAAACAAAAATAAAAATCAGCAGAAGTGCTGATTTTTTTGTTGTGAAAAACATTTTGATTTCTTGACTTTTGTAGATAATTATGTTCTTGTAGCTCTATCTCTTACATTATCCATTGCAATTATAAGAGCAGTTATGAATGCTGGATCTTCGTTGTCATTGAGCTCCACATTGAATGTGTCACTCATAGCAAAAAATTGGGTGGTTATAGAACCAATTTTTTCACCATTTTTCATTATTTGACAGCCTGTCAAAGACCAACCATTGATTGAAATTTCATCGCTGCATCCAACAACATCATATCCAAATTTTAATCCACGATTTTTGACCTTGCCAACGATTTGTCCTTCTGGATCTTTTATAAAACTTGCATGCGTCCACCAGTTTATGAGTTTGTTTTTTACGACATACAAAAGTTTTCCTTCCATGTTGTAAATTTTTTTCTTTTTTGTTAACGAAAAAATCTTGCCTTTTACTTTGAAAATGTCGTTTCCGCTTTCATCCTTAACAGTTGAACTTCCACCAAGGGACAACAATTTGTTTTTAACACAAAATTTCATTTTTCTTTCTCCTTTTTTGCTTTATTATTATAGAACTGCAAACAACACTGCGACAACTACGACTACGAGAACTATCCAGCTTATGATGTATGAGATTTTTAATATTTTTTTACGTTTTTTTGCTGTTTGGTCAAGTGTGAAAAGATTTGTAGATTCATCTCTTGATTTTGTCTCGCTCAAAACGTCAACCGCTTTTGCTCCGTCTTTTGCCAAGTTTATTTTGAGTGTAACATCGTTTTGTTCGTTTGGAAGGTCGATGTTTGCTTGGTAATCAATGATATAGCAAGTCTTTTCCAAGCGTTGGTTTAATATTCCAAAAATTGAAATAATGAAGAACAACATTTGCATAAACCACCACCATGGGCCATTTATTTCCAATATGTTTTTGATTTTTATGTCAACAGAATCTTTTTCGGTTTGATAGGTAATCATTGCTGCTTCGTGTTTATTGCGTTTGTATGCGACTTCTTTTCCATCAATTTCAATTATTGGGCGATATTCATATCCGCCTTGAAGTTTTAGATTTAATATTTTCATTTGCCCATACCTCCACAGAAATAAACTATCCCAAGAGCAAGTGTAATGGCAATAATGATGCTTGTAAGAACAATCCTTCCAATTGGCTTCTTGTCTTTTTGAACACAAAGAAAAACAAGTGATGTAACTGACGTGGCGATTGTTATGCCAAACAAGTATGGATATGCAACATAGCAAGATGTGATAAATGTCATCATTCCGTCACCACTGTTCAATAAATTTGGTATAAAGTTTGGTGAGGCAATAAACACCATACCGATTGAAAAGATAACGACAATAAATACAATACAGAATGCCAAGGCATACCACAATGCTGAAACAAGAGTGCCAAGCAAGATTGCAATCATTATTGAAACGCCAACTATTGAATAATTTGACATAATTTTGGCAAAATGTCCGCAATAAATGTTTGCATAAGTCTTTTTCATTTTTTCTCCTTAATTTATTATAAAAAAATTTTAAGTAATTGCAAACAAATTTACAGCATTTAACAAACTTTTGTTGAAAATTTGCAATATTATTGTAGTTTTTGGGAAAAATTGTTTGAATGTAGTTTGTTTTTCTTGACTATTTTGTTTGTTTTTTTTAAAATAATGACAGGTGTTGACTAATCAACATGGAGGTAAAAATGGAAAAATTGAAAGATTTATTTAAGAAAGTTAATGTTTTCAACGGAATTATTTCTTTTCTTTTGATTGCACTTGGTATTTGCTTTGTTTGCGTTCCGTCATCAACAATTTTGACTTTGTGCTATATCTTTGGGGCGTTTATAATGTTTTTTGGTATATGCGGAATTGTTAGTTATTTCTTTTATGGACTTGAACCTTTTGGTTTTATGAATGGAATTTGTGAACTTGTTGTCGGCACTTTGATTTTCGCTTTTGCTCCACAAATTACATCTCCACAAGTGTTTTCTGTTCTTGTTGGCGTTGTGCTTTTGTTTAGCGGACTTGTCAAAATGCAAAACTCTATGGATTACAGAAGATTTGGTCTTAAAAATTGGTGGCTCTATATGATTTATGCGGCAACAATGGTTGTAGTTTCAATCGTGCTCATGGCCTATCCTTTTGCTGGACAAAAAATTGCACTTATTTTCCTTGGCATTGTTTTGATTTATGATGGTATTATGAAACTTGTTTCTATGTTTATTTTCAAAGGAAAAGTAAACAGATTCAAGAAAAAACTTAATGAAGATGTTATCATTATAGACAAAGATGAAAACGATAGCCAAAATGGCGAAAACAAATAAACTTTATAAAGGAATTAAAACTGGGCGGTATTTTCCCGCTCTTTTTTTGTTTTTGCTTTTATATGTTTTGAAAAAAAATTTTGATATGTTATTATTTGCATAGGAAATGTGGAAAAGAAGTATGAAAGTAAAAGATTTCAATTTTAGAAAATTTCATGACGATAGAAAAAGATTTTTGAGAGAAAACAAGGACGAAAGTTTTGTTATAGAAAGTGGAAACATTCCATTTATTGTCTCTGCGCCACATGGTGTAAGTCAAGTGCGTCTTGGAAAGTCGAAATTTAAAGAGCCTGGCTCACTTTCACTTGCTCTTGATGTAGCCAAAAGGACAGGAGCACATCTTATTGCCAAAACAAAAAATTGCAATGACGATGCAAACTTTGAAGAGATTTGTCCTTATAAGGAAGAACTTAAAAGATATATCAATGCGAACGACATCAAATTTTTGATTGATTTTCACGGTATGAAGAAAAGCAGAAACATTGATGTGGAATTTGGCACAAATCTTGGACAAAACATTAAGGCGAATGAAAAACTTTTTGACTTTTTGTGTTATAACTTGAAAAACGACGGGTTTGTCGTTGAAGTTGACCAACCATTTAAGGCGTCTTCCAAATCTGTGGCTGGACAAGTGGCAAGGGATTGTGGAATTTGGACGATTCAAATGGAAGTGAATTACAAATACACCATGGACAAAAAATATCAAAACAGGCTGGTCGAGATAATAAATTGCGTTGTGGACACTATTGAAAAGGCGTGCAAGAAGTAAAGGAAATTATTCAAGGAGAGAGAAATGAAAGATTGTATTTTCTGCAAAATTATAAATGGTGAAATGCCTAGTTACAAAATTTATGAAGATGATTTTTGCTTGGCTTTCTTGGATATATCAAATGACATCTATGGGCATACATTGGTTATTCCTAAAAAACACTATGAAAGTGTCATGACTTGTGACAATGCCACATTGGGAAGAATTATCGAAACTTGCAAAAAGGTGGGAAATCATTATGTTAAGGATTGCGGATTTGATGGTTACAACATTGTAAACTGCACAGGGAAGGCTGCAGAGCAATCTGTTTTCCATGTTCATTTTCACATTTTGCCAAGAAAGGCTGATGATGGTCAAAAGGTTTATCCAACTCTTGCAGAAAGCGGAGCAGAACTTGCTGATGTCTGCAAAACTTTAAAAATGGAAGAAAAAGTGTCTGCACCTGAATTGGATGTTGATGAAAATGCTATTGTGCTTTATACAGATGGTGCTTGTTCTGGAAATCCTGGCGCAGGCGGTTGGGCTTCCATCTTAAACTTTAAGGGCAAAGAAAAAATATTGTCTGGTGGAGAGAAAGAAACGACAAACAATCGTATGGAACTCATGGCTGTGATTATGGGACTTGAAGAGATAAAGGAAGGGAATGTCGTAAAGGTGTTTAGCGACAGTGCTTATGTCGTAAATGCGTTTAATCAAAACTGGATAACAAATTGGCAGAGAAACAACTGGCATACAAGCGGAGGCGGTGAAGTCCAAAACAAAGAGTTGTGGCAAAGACTGATTTCGGCTATGTCAAAACTTGATGTTGAATTTGTGAAAGTTAAAGGTCACAGTGACAATGCAAACAACAATCGTTGTGACGCTTTGGCAAGAGAAGAAATTGCAAAACTTGCAGATTGATAAAAGTCCTACATCGTGGTTTTTCTTTTTGTGATTTTTGAAATTTGAAATTGGCTTGAATTGAAAGACAGCCTTATTAAAAACCAAAAATTAACAAAATTATTATCGTAACTATGCAAGAGAAAACAGCATGTAAAAACTTTTGTAGAACGAAAAGTTTTGTAGGCATTTGAAGTTTTGAGAGCATGGTTAATGACTGCAAAATTGTTGAAACCCCACCAAAACTTATCATAAACGATGCAAGAGTGATTGCTAAAAATTTGTTTTGTAAGGTTGCCAAATCAAGGCAACCTTTTGTTATTTCAAGAACACCTTCAAAAAGACATGAAATTGTTTGTGGCATGAGTGAAATTATAGGTGAAAAACATTCTATAATTATAAAGAAGATTGTTATGATTGAACCGACAGACAAGATGGCAAGAGTGGAGTCTAAAACAATGCTCAATAGGTCAAAATTTGACTTTGGTGGTGCTATATTTTGTGACGATTGGGCGGAAGATTGTTTTTGATTTTCTTGTGATTTTTTAAATTTGAAATTTCTAAAAATTATGCCATTTATTATTGCTCCAAGAAAGTGACTTAAAAACAAAATGTAACCAATTTTTGAACTTTTAAACATTCCGATTCCGACAGCACCGACAATAAACATTGGGCCTGAAGTTGAACAAAAAGAAGTCATTTTGAAAGCATCTTGTTTTGTTATTTTCCCTTGCATATAAAGGTCGGCAACCATTTTTGAACCTACTGGGTATCCAGACAAAATAGCCATTATAAAAGTGTAGATTGAAATGGGTGGGGTTTTAAAAAATGTTTTGCTGACAGGGGCAAGTGGTTTTAAGATTTTTGGCATAAGGTCGAGTTGGGATAGAACTCTTGTAAAAAACATAAATGGTAGGACACTTGGCAAGACATTGAATGCCCATGCGGAGATTCCATCAAGGGACTTTTCAATAAATCTTGATGGATTTGAAATCATGCAAATTAGGAAAAATATTATCATCAAAGCAAAAAATGCTTGTACCAAAGTTTGTCCAGATTTTTTTGAAGTGTAAATTTTCAAATTGTTCTCCTTTTTGTTTGACTTTTTCGTCCATAATAAGATAGAATATTTTTGAAAGTTGAAAAACTTTAAACAGAATTTTCAAATCTTCCAAATTGAAAATGAAGAAGATTTGTTTTACTTTTATATTGTATTTTTGAAATCGCAAAAAAAGAATGGAGATTTGTTTATGTTTAAGATTGAAAAGTTGATTGACCTTGCAAAGAAAAAACAAAAAACTATTGTTTTTCCAGAAGCAAGTTTTTCTGACAGAACTGTTGAGGCTGTCAAAATTTTGCAAAAGAAAGGCATTGTCAAAGTTATGTTGGTTGGAGATGCAAGTGCACTCATTTTGAGAGATAAATGTTTTGAAAAATTTGACATTGTAAATCCAGTTACTTTTCCAGATAGAGCAAAACTTGTCAAGGCTCTCTATGAAAAGAGAAAAGAAAAAGGTTTGACAATGGAACAAGCAGATGAACTTGAAAAAGACCCTTACTATTTTGCGACACTTCTTGTTGAATGTGGTTATGCTGACGGAATGGTTGCGGGGGCAGAAGCGTCAACGGCAACAACTGTTAGACCTGCACTTCAAATCATCAAAGCTAAAAACAAAAAAGACCCAGTTTCATCATGCTTTTTGATTTATGGCAAAAACAAGTTTTTGAGAAATGAAGCATTGGTTTTGTCAGACTGTGGAGTTTTGGAGCAACCAGACAGTGACACATTGGCAGTTATTGCTTCACAAAGTGTGAAGAGTGCAAGACAGTTTGGTCTTGAACCAAGAGTAGCATTTTTGTCTTATTCGTCAAAAGGCAGTGCAAAGAGCGAAAATGTGGACAAAGTCAGAATGGCTTATGAGAAATTTGCAAAGAAAGAAAAAGATGTTGTGTGTGATGGAGAATTGCAATTCGATGCCGCTATGGTGCCAAAGGTTAGCGAACAAAAATCACCAAACAGCCCTTTGAAAGGAAATTCAAATGTTTTGATTTTCCCAGATATTGAGGCAGGTAACATTTGTTATAAAACTATGCAATATGTCGGTGGATTAAATGCTGTTGGTCCAATCTTGCAAGGGTTAAAAAAACCAGTAAATGACCTTTCAAGAGGTTGTTCGGTAAACGACATTGTCGTTGTTAGTGCAATCACTGCACTTCAATGTGAAGATAAAGAGAAAAAAGAAGATAAAAAGGAAAAGAAAGGAGAGTAATTATGAAAATTTTAGTTATCAATGCGGGAAGTTCTTCACTTAAATATCAACTTCTTGAAACAAAATCAGGAAAGGTTATCGCAAAAGGAAACTGCGAAAGAATTGGAATCAAAGATCCATTCATTTCATACAAACATGACGGGAAAGAAATGAAATTCCCTGGCGCAAAAAATCATGAAGAAGCAATTGAAAAAGTTTTGCAAATCTTGACGGACAAAGAATATGGAGTTGTTAAAAGTTTGGAAGAAATCGAAGCGGTTGGACATAGAGTTCTTCATGGTGGGGAAATTTATAAAGAATCTGTTTTGGTTACAAAAGAAGTTTTGAAAAACCTTGACAAACTTGTTCCACTTGGACCTTTGCATATGCCAGCAAACATTGCAGGTATTCGTGCTTGTATGGTTAAAATGCCAAATGTTCCACATGTGGCTGTGTTTGATACTGCGTTCCATGCAACAATGCCTGAAAAAGCATATATGTATGCAATCAAATATGAAGATTATGAAAAATATCACATCAGAAAATATGGTTTCCATGGTTCAAGTCATAGATTTATTACTTTGGAAACTGCAAAGATTTTGGGTAAGCCTGTTTCAAAAACAAACATCATTGTTGCACATATCGGAAACGGCTCAAGTGTTACTGCTGTGAAAAATGGTAAGAGTGTTGACACAACAATGGGACTCACTCCACTTCAAGGTATGGTTATGGGGACTCGTAGCGGTGATGTTGATGCTACAGTTGTTGAATACCTTTGTCATAACAAGAAGATGACTGTCGATGAAGCAGTTTCATATCTCAACAAACAAAGCGGTGTTCTTGGAATTTCTGGTGTTGACAGTGATATGAGAACTGTTGAAGCTGGTGCTGAACAAGGCAACAAGAGATGTCAACTTGCTCTTGATATGGTTGCTTATTCTGCAAGAAAATTTATTGGAAGCTATTTGGCTGTGCTCAATGGTGCTGATGCCATCGTGTTTACTGGTGGTGTTGGTGAAAACGGTGCTCAAACTCGTGAAGATATTATCAGTGGAATGGAGAACTTGGGAGTTAAACTTGACAAAAAGAAAAACAAAAACTTTAAGCGTGGAGAGGTTCAACTTATTTCTGCAAAAGATTCAAAAGTTAAGATTTATGTAATTCCTACAAATGAAGAACTTATGATGGCAAGAGACACAGAAGCTATTGCAAAGAAACTCAAAAAATAAGATTTGGGCAAATTTTGCCTTAATTTTGTGAAAAACAACTCAAAAAATTGAAAAAAAACCAAATTAAACTTGACAAAAAACTTTGTTTAGGGTAGAATAAACAAGCAAGAAAAAGATTTAATAGAAATATTTGATATTTCTTTAAGAAAACTAAAAGGAGAATTGAAATGGCTGTTCCAAAGGGTAAAGTCTCAAAACAGAGAAGAAATACAAGAAATTCTGCAAACTTTAAGGCAGAAGCACCAACACTTGTAGAGTGTCCAAAATGTCACGAACTCAAAAAGCCTCATACAGTTTGCAAAAATTGCGGAACTTACAAAGGCAAAACTGTTGTTGAAGACAAGACAAAAAAGAGTAAATAATTAACCAAAAAACACTTCAAATTTTGAGGTGTTTTTTTATGCCATTTTTACGAATAGACTTTTGAAGAATTTTATTGGTGTTTTGTCCGTATTCTTTTGACTTTTGGTGCTATTTTTTGGTATATTAATAATGTTTTAATATATAAAAGACAAAATTTGCTTTTGTGACTTTTATCTTTTGGTTTGATTTTGACAAATGAAGTTTGAAAAAATATATTTTTGAGGTGAAATATGAAAGTTGTTGTTGACGCTTTTGGCGGAGATAATGCTCCACTTGAAGTTGTTGAAGGTGCAGTTATGGCAGTCAAACAAAACAAAGACTTGACTGTTGTTTTGACTGGAGATGAAACAAAAATAAAAGAAATTTTGAAGGACAGAACTGAAAGAATTGAAATTGTAGATGCAAAAGATGTCATCACAAACGATGATGTCCCAACACTTGCTATCAGACAAAAGAAAGATTCTTCAATGGTTAGAGCGTTTGACATGCTCAAAGAAAATGATGATGTCATTGGACTTGTGTCTGCGGGAAGCACCGGGGCTGTTTTGTCAGGCGTAATCATGAAAATCGGCAGAATTAAAGGTATTTCTAGACCAGCACTTTGTCCAATTTTGCCTACTATTGTGGACGGAAGGAGTGTTGTTATTTGTGACTGCGGAGCAAATGTTGATTGTAAGAGTGAAAACTTGCTTCACTTTGCAATTATGGCATCTGTGTTTTATTCAATCACAAATGGTGTTGAAAATCCAAAAGTTGCACTTTTGAATAATGGTGCGGAAGAACACAAGGGCAATGAACTTACAAAGACGACTTATCCTCTTATGAAAACCCTTCCAATCAATTTTGTGGGGAATGTTGAAGCAAGAGAAGTTATGTCAGGAAATGTTGATGTCATTGTTACTGATGGTTTTGCAGGAAATGTCCTCTTGAAGAGTGTTGAGGGCACTGCAAAAGCAATGTCTCAAATGCTTAAAAAAGATGCAAAGAAAAATGTTTTTCACATGCTTGGTGCTTTGATGATGGGGAAATTTAATGGACTCAAAAACAAAATGGATATGGACAAGTATGGTGGAGCGCCATTCTTGGGTTGCAAAAAACTTGTTGTCAAAACTCATGGCTCTGCAAATAGAGAAAACTTCAAAAACACAATCTTGCAAGTTGTTAAGCTTTACGAAAACAAGATGAACGAAAAAATTGAAGCGATGGTTAGTGAAATGACTCAAAAAATCGAGGTTGGCAATGATTGAAAATAAGATTGGATATAAATTTAAAGATAAAAAAATCCTTCAAAGAGCATTGACTCATCCTTCAAAATCAAAAGAAAATTATCAAAGATTGGAATTTTTGGGTGACTCTATATTAAATTTTTTGGTTGGAGAATATTTGTTTAAACATTGTGACAAGCAAGAGGGAGAACTTACTGTTTTGCGTGCTCATTATGTGTCAGAAGATCACTTGGCAGAATGTTTTGATGAAATGAATTTGTCAGAAGATGTTATTGTTGGCAAAAGCTTGAACAACGAAATCACTGCTGCAATCAAAGGTGATATTGTTGAGTCAATCATTGCAGGAATTTATTTGGATGGTGGGCTTGACGATGCAAGAGAATTTATTGTTGGGAAACTTCATATTGAAGAGTTTGAAGATGCAAAAAATGACAACTATAAATCTCAACTTCAAGAACTCGTGCAAGCAAATTTCAAATGTACAATGAAATATGAGACTGAAAAAGTTGATGACTATTTTGAAGCAAAGTTTTATATGGACGAAGATTTGATTTCTGTCGGCTATGGAAAGGATAAAACAAAGGCAGAACAAAACTGTGCTTATGTGGCTTTGAATAAGTTGTTTGTGGACTAAAAGTTATACAAACATAACTTGAAAATATACAAGGTGGAAAAGAAATTATGTATTTTAAAAAGATTGAAATGATTGGTTTTAAATCATTTGCAGACAGAACTGTCATTGAATTTAATGGCGGGTTTACTGCGATTGTTGGACCTAATGGTTGCGGAAAAAGTAACGTATCAGATGCTATTCGCTGGGTGCTTGGTGAACAAAGTGCCAAGTCTTTGCGTGGCGACAATATGCAAGACGTCATCTTTAAAGGAACTGAAAAAAGAAAGAGTTTGTCTTATTGTGAAGTTACTTTGACTTTTGACAACACAGACAGATTTTTCAACATTGCTTATGATGAATTGTCTATCACTAGAAAACTCTACCGCTCTGGCGAAAGTGAATATCAAATCAACAAAAACACTTGTCGTTTGCGTGATATTACTGACCTTTTGTTTGATAGTGGTATCGGTAAAAATGGTTATTCAGTTATTGGACAAGGAAAGGTTAGTGAAATTGTCGATGAAAAGCCAGAAGAACGCCGAACAATGTTTGAAGAAGCTGCTGGAATTGCAAAATTTAAGTCAAGAAAGGACGAAGCAGAAAGAAAACTTGAAAGAACAAGAGATAATTTGGTTCGTATTGATGATATTAGAAGCGAAATTGACCGCCAAATGGGACCTCTTCGCAAACAGGCTGAAGACGCAAAGAAATACCTTGAATATAAGGGGCAACTTAAAGATTTGGAAGTCAATGCCTATGTTTATCAATATGAAAATGCAAATGTCGTAAAAGACCAAATCAAGGCAAAATTGCAGGCCATTGATGAAGAATTGTCTGCAAGACAAACTGACCTTGAAAATATCACAAGAGAATATGCAGAAGCGATGGACAAACTTTCTGCTTATGACAAAGAGATTGCCTCTCTCAATGACCAACTTTTGAAATTGACTGTTGAACTTGAAAAGCAGGAAGGCGAAACAAAGGTTGCAAGAGAACGTATCAACTTCACTCAAAAAGAAAATGACAGAATCAATCTTGACTTGACAAACGCACAAATTGTTATTGAAAACTGTGACGAGCAAGAAAAGAACAAATCTGAAGAACTTGCAGGACTTCAAGAAAGACTTAAAGTTTTAAATTCTACATATGAAAACCTTTCAAACAAACACCTTCAAATTGTTGATGAAATGTCTTTGAGTGAAACTGAAGCAGGACAATCTCAACAAAAGATTATTGAAACTTTGGGTTCTCTTTCTGATGTAAAGAGCAATGTTTCAAGACTTGAAACAGAAAGAAGTTTGCTTATTCAAAACAAAGAGAATTTGGCAAAGAGTTTGAAAGATGTTGAAGCAAAAATTCAAGCATTGCAACAACTTAAAAACACAAATCAAACAAACATATACAATGCAAAACAAGAATTTGATAAAGTAAGAAAAGAACAGGAAGAAATTTCTGGGCGTATTTTTGTTGCGACAAAAGATATAGCCGAAATGGAAAATGAAAAGGCTAACATAACAACTCAAGTCAAGGTTTATGAAAACAGAAGAAAACTTTTGACAGAAATGCAGGCAGAATATGAGGGGTATGCACAAAGCGTAAGAAAAATATTGAAGGAAAGTGAGAAAAATTCTGCTTTTAACAGCAAAATGGTTGGCGTTTTGGCATCTCTTATCAAAGTCCCTGCTCAATATGAAACAGCGATTGAAGTTGCTCTTGGAAATGCTGTTCAAAACATTGTCACTTACAATGAAGACGGTGCAAAAGATTTGATTTCTTATCTCAAGGAAAACAAGTTTGGTCGTGCAACTTTTCTTCCTATCAGCAGTATGAGAAGAAGAGATATGGACGAAAGAATGGTTACTGGAAAGAAAGGTGTTTTTGGCGTTGCTAGCAAACTTATTTCATACGACAAGAAAATCGACAATGTTGTAAGCAATTTGCTTGGTGGAACGGTTATTGTTGACACTTTGGCGACTGCTGTTGATTTGGCTAGAGATAACAAATTTTCATTTAAGATTGTCACTCTTGAAGGTGATGTGGTTAGCACACAAGGTTCCCTTACTGGTGGTAGCAAAAAGAGTGAAATTGTAAACCTTATTTCTCGTCAAAGAGAGATTGAAACTTTGGCAAATGAGATTGAAGTTTTAAACAACAAAGAATATGAATTGAAAAACAAAATTGACTATCTCAAAGTGGATTTGAGTGCGTCCAAAACTAAAGAAAAAGCCGCTCTTGACCAAAAGAATGAACTTGAAATCAAACTTGCAAAAGAGCAAGAGAAACTTGAAGCAATGAATCAAGATTTGGCAGAACTTGAAGATGAAAAGAAAGTTTATGATATGGAAAAAACTTCTGTTGAAAACAAACTTAAACTCATTGAACAAGATTTGTCACAAACAAACATGGTTCAAAACGCTTTGAGTGGAAACAAAGAAGATGCGGACATTCTTGTTAAACAAAAACAAGAAAGATACAACCAAATCAGAAAAGAGAGAGATGACATTGTAAACAATATGACAATTGTTAAAGTTGATATTGCATCATGTGAAGCAAAAATCAAGGCTTTGGATGATGAATTGAACAGAATTTTGCTTGAAAAAGACAAACAAATTTCAAATATCGAATCTCTGAAGTCTCATTTGGCTGAAAACGAAAAATTTATCGCAAGTGCAGAAGAGATGATAAGAATTCAAATCGAAAATGCAAAACCATCTCTTGCTAAAGACAATTTGCAAAAAATCAGAAAAGACAGAGAAAATCTTGAAAACAGCAAGGTTGCAATCTCTTCAAATATCAAGAAACTTGATGATAGCAAGACGGTTACTATGGAAGAAATTGCAAAAGTAAACGACAAGAAGTATCGTGAAGAAGCAAACTTAACAAAAGTTGATACCGAACTTGAAACTATGCAAGAACGTATCTATGAAGAGTATAGTTTGACTTATGGCGGATGTTTGGAATTTAAACGTCCAGACTTTGAAATCAAAGAAGCACTTATTTCAATCAACAAACTCAAAAAGGATATTTCTGCTTTGGGTTATGTCAATGTCCATGCTATTGAAGATGTTTCAACACTTTTGGAAAGATATAATGATATGACAACTCAAGCTGATGATTTGAGAAAAGCTGAAGATGATTTGGTGAAGATTATTAAAGATTTATCAGGCGAAATGCTTACAAAATTTAATGATGAATTCCAAAAAATCAATGACAGTTTCAAGGTCGTATTTAGAGAATTGTTTGGTGGCGGAAATGCTAGATTGGAACTTACAGAAGCGGAAGATCCACTTAATGCTGGTGTTGAAATTATGGTTCAACTTCCTGGTAAGGCCGCAAACAAATTGTCACTTTTGAGTGGTGGTGAAAAGACTTTGACGGCAATCGCGCTTTTGTTTGCTATTTTGAGGCTTAAACCATTGCCATTCTCATTGTTGGACGAAATTGAAGCCGCTCTTGATGATGCAAACATCGAAAGATTTGCTTTGTATTTGAAGAAATTGTCTCAAAGCACACAATTTATTGTCATCACACACAGAAAGCCAACTATGGAACTTTCTGACAGCTTGTATGGTGTTACAATGGAAGAAAAGGGTGTTTCAAAGATTGTTTCTGTTAAACTTGCAGATGCTATAAAGCAAGTAGAGCAAGCAAACTAATATAAGGGGAAATTATGGGATTTTTTAAGAAAATTGGTCAAGCATTAAAGAAGACTAAAGATGCTTTCAATCGCAAAATTGACGCTCTTTTGAGCCATGGAGAAGTAGATGATGAATTGTTTGACGATTTGACTGATATTTTGATTTCTTGTGATATCGGTGTAAAGTCTTCACTTGAAATTGTTGAAGAATTGAGAACATCTTGCCATAAGAAAAAAATAAGAAGTGCAGAAGGTGTAAAGGTAGAATTGAAAGCAATTATTGCTCAATATTTTAACGATGCACCAGAAATTGATATTCAATATCCAGCCATTATCACAATTATTGGAGTAAATGGAGTTGGGAAAACTACAACAATTGGAAAGATGGCAAACTATTTCAAGAACCAAAAGAAGAGTGTGACTTTGGTCGCAGGGGACACATTTAGAGCTGCTGCGTCTTCACAATTGACAGAATGGGCAAATAGAACAAAAACACGAATTATTAAACATGCAGAAGGTGCAGATGCCGCTGCTGTTGTGTTTGATGGAATCTCAAGTGCGAAGGCTAACAAAACTGATGTTTTGCTCGTAGACACTGCAGGAAGATTGCATACAAAAACAAACTTGATGGAAGAACTTAAAAAAATTGAAAAAATCATTGACAGAGAATATCCAGATGCTCACAAATATAACCTTATAGTTTTGGATGCAACAACTGGACAAAATGCATTGTCTCAAATCAATGCTTTTGATGAGTATTGCAACATTGATGGAATTGTGCTAACAAAACTTGATGGGACTGCAAAAGGTGGTGTGATTATTGCCATTGAAAAAGAATATCGTTTGCCTGTTGTGTTTGTTGGGACTGGCGAAAGTGTTGAAGATTTGGAAAAATTCAACCCCAAAGATTTTGTTGACAATTTGTATTAAAAATTAAAATTATTATTGCATAACACACTATATATTGTGTATTATGCAAAATTATCGAATCAAAAACAATAATAAGAAGAAAGAAAAATTTCTTCTTTTTTTATTTTGTTTTGAGTCTTTTAACAAGAAAATTTGCAAAAACAATTTTTCATTTTTAGTCAAAATTTGACATTATTCTACATATACAAAAATCATAGGAGTGTTTATGGTTTTTGAAAGTTTTGCATATTTTTTCAGTCGTATTTGTGTGTTTACAAATTATATTAATACCGCACAAGGTTTCCCTAAACCATTGTCCTTGGAAGAAGAAAAACAAGAGTTTGAAAAAATGAAAAAAGGTAATATGAAAGCAAGAGAAAAACTTATTAGCCACAATTTGAGACTTGTGGCGCACATTGTCAAGAAATATACAAACTCACTTGAAGCAGATGATTTGTTGTCAGTGGGGACAATTGGACTCATTAAGGCGATTGATACATTTGATTATGACAAAAAGGTTCAGCTTTCCACCTATGCGGCAAGGTGTATAAACAATGAAATTTTGATGCTAATCCGTGCGAACAAAAAACACAAAAACGTTGTTTCTCTCAACAGTCTTACTTCAAATAATGAAGATGACAAGGATTTGGAACTTAAAGATGTTTTATCATCTGATGACGAAGAGATTTTTGTGCAGGTAGAGCAAAACTTAATGATTCAAAAAATAAAAAAAATAATAACTGAAAAACTCGACAAAAGGGAACAGGCAGTCGTCAAATTGAGATATGGTATTGACTGTGACAAGGCTTACACACAGAAAGAAGTCGCGACCAAATTGGGTATTTCTAGGTCATATATTTCTCGAATTGAAAACAAAACTTTGAAGATTATCAAAGACGAATTCGACAAGGATGAGATGACAAAAGAAAAAATCTAAAAAATTTTAAATTTTTTGGTCGATTTTGCTTGACAGGATTTTTGACAAATTTTAATATAATT
>ULVN01101736.1_pt1 | contig 20151 bp, 16 predicted proteins | sample 1959491 | NCBI WGS metagenome assembly ULVN01 (sample SAMEA4835787, study PRJEB28245) | human gut metagenome | biome: gut microbiome; material: fecal sample | place: Denmark | collected 2008 | reverse complement strand
AAGAAAAGGATGTTTGTTGTGATAGAGGTGTACGGCGCAAACACGCTGTGCGGCATACGGATGACCGTATGGAGATTGAACTCGGACAGCAGTTTTTCCTTGATCGCCATTTTTGCGTTATCCGTGCCGAACAGGAAGCCGTCCGGCAGAATAATGGCGCACCGGCCGTTCTGCTTCAGCCGATACATGATGACAGACATAAAGAGGTCTGCGGTTTCGCTGCTACGAAGGTCAGCCGGGAAATTCTGTTTCACGCCCTCTTTTTCGTTGCCGCCATAAGGAGGATTCATCAGAATGACATCGAAGCGGTCGCTCTCCTTGTACTCACGCACATTCTTTTCCAAACTGTTGCCGTGGATGATGCGAGGATTGTCGATGTCGTGGAGCAGCATATTTGTGGCGCACAGAAGGAATGGCAGCGCCTTCTTTTCGATACCGTAGATGGAGTTGCTGTAAACCGTTCTGTCCTCGACAGTCTGCACCTGGGCGTCCAGCACCTTCAGCGCAGAGGTAAGGAAGCCGCCTGTACCGCATGCGAAGTCCGCAATGGACTCGCCGAGCTTCGGCTTGATCATCTGCACCATGAAGTCCGTGACCGCACGGGGCGTATAGAATTCACCGGAGTTACCGGCGCTCTGCAAACTGCGGAGAATCGTTTCGTAGATCTCGCCGAAGGCGTGACGGTCCTCGTACTCTTCAAAGTCGATCTCGTCAATGACATTCATAACCTGGCGGAGCAGGATGCCGTCCTTCATGTAGTTATTGTTGTCCTCGAAGGCGGTGCGGACGATGATCTGGCTCATGGGTGTATTCTCATCGATTGCGATGGCCTTGAGGGTCGGGAACAGCTTTCCGTTCACGAAGTCCAGAAGCGCATCGCCGGTGAGAGCCTTGCCATCCTTGTGGTCTACGGCCCAATTGCGCCAGCGCAGCTCCTCAGGGATGATGGAGGTGTAATTCTCGTCGTAAAACTCCCATATCTCTTCCTTGGCGTCATACACCTTCAGAAAGAGAATCCAAACCATCTGCTCGATACGCTGGGCATCGCCGTTGATGCCTGCGTCATTGCGCATGATGTCCTGCAGTCGTTTTACCAGGTTATTTAAACTCATAGCTTATATCTCCTTACGCAGCGTAGATTTCCTTCTGCAAATCACGGATGGCTTGAATGTATCCGTTTTTGCCGCCGAACAGCTTTGCAATCTTCATGGGGGTGCCGAATTTGCGGAACGGGTCATTGGACAGGATTTCGAGGTTCTCGATGTCCTGAATGCCCTCGTTCATGTATTTGTCCAACAGCGCACTCAGAACTTCCTGTGCCAAGCCGGAATACTTGTAGAGGTATCCACGCTTGCGGACATTGTTTGCCCGCTCTGCCTTCGTCAGCGGTGCCTTGTCGTAGGCAATGTGGCAAATTAGGTCAAAATCGTCGATGTCCTTATTGCCTGATGCCTCGCGCAGCGCCTCTAGCAGAACGCCACGCTCCTGGAGTTCATCAATAATTGCCTGTTTCTTCTCCTCGGAGTTCCAGGCACGGAGGAACGAATCCAGGGTGGCATACTCACCGAGAATGTTCTTCTTGGAGTAATCCGTCACGCTTTCCGTGATGAGCTTACCGTCCTTGTCGTAGTATTGGACTCGCTCGTTCAAAATCGTGACCTCGACACCACGCACCCGGTATTTATGCTTCTTTTCAGGCGGATCGTCGGTGTCCCCGCAGGGACCGGGAGTCGGGGCGGGCGGCTTCGGCGGATCGATGGTCGGCTCTTCGCCGGGATCATCGTCATCATCAATGATAGAGATCGGGTCTCCATCGAATTCCGGGTCTGCGAAAAGTCGGCAGGCGTTGCGGAAATCCATAATGGTGAAATACTCTTTGCCATAATCGGGCTTGAGTCGTGTACCACGACCGATGATCTGTTTGAACTCGGTCATGGAGTTTATGTTGTTGTCCAAAACGATGAGCCGGCATGTTTTGCAGTCCACGCCAGTTGTCATCAGTTTGGAAGTCGTAACGATCACGGGATATTTGCTATCCTCTGCGATGAAGTAGTCGAGCTGCGCCTTGCCCTCGGCGTTGTCACCGGTAATGCGCATGACATACTTGGCGTTCTCCGCCACAAGGTCGCTGTTCTCATTCACGAGCGCCTGCCGCATACGCTCTGCATGGTCTATATCCACACAGAATACGATGGTCTTGGCAAAGCGGTCGTTCTCCTTCAAAAAGCGAGTAATACGTTTTGCAACGGCATTGGTACGCTCATCAATGATGAGGTTCTTGTCGTAGTCCTTGGTATTGTACTCACGGTCATCAATCTCATAGCCGTAGATATCCCGCTGTCCCGCTGTGGGACGCCAGCCTTCCAGATCTTTGTCCAGACCGACACGGAGAACTTTGTACGGCGCAAGGAAACCGTCGTCGATACCTTGCTTCAGACTGTATGTATAGATGGGTTCGCCGAAGTAAGAGATATTGGATACCTCTTTCGTTTCCTTCGGCGTAGCCGTCATGCCGATCTGGGTGGCGCTGTGGAAGTATTCGAGTATTCTGCGCCAGCGGGAATCCTCCTTGGCACTGCCACGGTGACACTCATCGATGACAATAAGGTCGAAGAAATCCGGCTGGAATGCACGGAACGGCTCTTCATTCTCATCACCGGCCAACTGCTGATAAAGGGACAGATACAACTCATAGGAGCTGTCCAGCTTTTTGCCCTCGATTTTCGTCATGACCTTTGCAAAAGGCTTGAAGTCCTGTTGCATGGTCTGGTCGACAAGAATGTTGCGGTCAGCAAGGAACAGGATCTTTTTCTTTCGGCCGGATTTCCAAAGGCGATGAATAATCTGGAACGCAGTATAAGTCTTGCCAGTGCCGGTCGCCATAACGAGGAGAATGCGGTCTTGCCCACGGGCAACCGCATCAACGGTGCGGTTGATGGCGATGCGCTGATAGTAGCGAGGGGTCTTATCACCCAGCTGGAAATAGTACGGCTCGGTAATAAGTTGTTCCTGCTCCGGCGTGAAATGCTCGTCGCCGATGTGCCGCTGCCAGAGATCATACGGCGAGGGAAACTGCTCCAACATCAATTCACGCTCTTTGCCGGATTTCATATCGTGTTCCAAGAAACCGTCGCCATTTGAGCTGTACACAAACGGGATGTCCAGCACCTCGGCATATTCGATGGCCTGTTGCATTCCGGCTCCGACACTGTGTCTGTTATCCTTTGCCTCGACGATAGCCAAAGGAATATTGGGCTTGTAGTAAAGCAGATAGTCTGTGCGCTTTCTCTTTCCCCTGGCTGTGACATTTCCGCGGACGATGACACGACCGTCCGTGAAGTTGTACTCCATTTTAATTTGCTTAAGTTTATCCCAGCCTGCGCTCTCAATCGCTGGAGTAATATACTGTAACTTGATATCTTCCTCAGTCATCTCGTGTTTCGTCATAAGTTCGCTCACAGTGCCCCTCCTTTCAACTTCCGATAAGGTGCAATTATGGGAAGTTCCTTTTATACACATAGATTGTACCAGAATGCAGCCTCGTTTTCAACGAAAAGCCACTGACCCTGAATAATTCAGAGTCAGTGGCTTTTTCAATGCTACTTGAACGGTAATTTGAAATGTTGTCCTTATGCGTAGGTAACTTTGCTGCTCTTTTTGTTTTACTCCACGCTCTCACTCTGCTCCGACAGGTGTAAATCCAAATCTCGACCGCGTGTACAAACACTCCGAATATACACGCAGCTGCGGTTTTCATCGACCGAATACAAAATCACATCATTTCGCGTAACATATTGCCGAATTCCCGCAGAACTCCATGGCTCCACATCATACAGCGGATACTTGGCCGGAAATGCAGTCAAATTCTCCTGTATCAAAGCGCGAAGGCGGTTATACCACCGTTCTGCCAAAGCGGTATCCCGATACTGCTGCATAATATACATCAGCTTTTCCGTAATATCCCGCTCGGCCGTTGAGGTGTAAAATATCTTATATCTTTGCGGCACGACTCTGAAGCAGCTCCTTTACTTTAGCATCCATATCGCACTGCGCAGAGATGCGTCCGGCAGCAATATCCTCACTGCTGCGCGACAACTTTTCGCTGATTTCTGCTTCACTCATGTCATCCCACGCACGAAGTGACGGCCGAAACGGCATGCCGCCTTCCTGCAGGCTCTGCTGTGCAAACATCCGTACAGCCTCAGCGAACGAAGTACCCAAATTACGATAAAGCGCTTCTACCTGCTCCTTTACTGCACTGTCAATGCGGATCTGAAGTGTTGCATCCATAGCCATAAAATCATCTCCTTGTAGTACGATTGTATTACAGTTTTCTTTGTATGTCAAGAGGATAACTTTTCTCCTTTCCCATCGTAACCGCGCAGCATAACATCAGCAATGCACTCACCTGCCCTGACGCGCGACTCCTCAATGAGATGTGCGTAGTAGGTTTCCGTGGTCGTTACATTGGAATGTCCAAGTTGACGGGAAACCGTCACAACATCAGTATGATTCGCAATCAGCACACTGGCAACCGTATGCCGAAAAGCGTGCGGGTTTACATGCGGCAGGTCATGCCGACGGCTGAACTTCGTCAGCCACGCCGTAGGGCTGTCTGGGTGCATAACACGACCGTCATCCCGTGTGAACAGAAAACCTTCGTCATTCTGCCACCGATCGCCGTTCAGCTGTCGCAGCTTCTCCTGCTCAGCACGGTATTCACGCAGCAATTCAGCAGTTTCCTCCGGAATTGCAACAAAACGAATCTCCTCGGTTTTGGGCGTTTCCACATAAATACCGCGTGCCTTAGAGTAACGCAGATTGTCTTCAATCTTGATGTATCGTTCGTCTAGATGAACATTGTGCCATTTCAGGCCCATAATCTCACCTCGACGCGCACCCGTGACAATGAACAGGTGCGTGATGGTCTTCCATTTCAGCGGTTCGCTTTCAAGCGCCTGTATAATGCGCTGAATGTCCTTCGGCTGAAAGTAGTTGATCGGCTTCTTCTTCGCCCGAGGCAGTGTTGCACGGCTTGCGGCATTATACGGAACGAGCATTTCTTTCTCCGCCTGCGACAGTACCGTTGAGATAAAACGATGATGCTGCAGCACGGTTTTCACCGCAAGGTGATCGGTATTGTGGATAATATCGAACAGCCTCGCCGTCGGCAGTTTCAGCGCGGCAGCGATCGCGTCCGCCGAGGTCTTGCGAATCACCTGCCCGCGGCAGGCCGTTGTAATCGTTACGCCGTTGAGATGCGCTAATCTCGCCACCTTGGCCCGAGACCACTTATGTTCTTTGATCAGCACACCCAAATCAACCTTGGCACGAGCGTTATCCAGCGTGTGCTTCGTACAGTCCTCCTGTAAGCTGATATATAGCTTGTTCAAATGGTTCGGACGCAGTTCAGTCAGCTTGATGTGTCCGATTGCAGGAAGAATACGCTCACAGAGGTGCATATACAGCTGAATCGTACTGTGCTTGGTACCCGTGTGCTCTTTCAGGTCGATAACATAGGCCGCATACTCCGCAAAGGTCTTGCGGTTGTCCGGCTGGTAACCCTGTTTGATTGCCTTTTCAAACTCGAACGCAATGCGTTGTGCCTCTCGCTCGGCACGCTGCTCTGACCAGCCTTCCGGTGCCTTCCAGACCTTGTAGTGCCGCTTTTTACGGTATGCCTCATCGTAACCGCAGGAAACGGTAATCTTGAAACTGAAGCTGTTTTTGTTGTGCTTTTTTGTAATGCTTGGCACATTTTCCTCTCCTTTCGTGTAGAATAATGCGGTGCGCCGCTCGGACGCACCGCAGACTGCATCTTATACCGAAATTTTCGGCGGAATGTACGACGGACGAATATCATCTGCCGCAACATCATTGTTGCCCTCGGTCAGCAGTTTGATGACGTTCGGGTAGTAGAGCAATGCCTTACGACCCAGTTTCACCGCCGGAAGAACGCCCTGACGGACAAGGCCGCGGAGCATGTTCTCCGAAATATTGTGACCGTCTGCCTGCAGACGACGGTGAGTTTCAGCGATGGTTGCCGTGTCGTAGTAGCGGCGCGGCGGTACTAATGTAATTGCAGGATTAGACATAAATTTGCGCCTCCTTGTATTGAATAATTTGTATGGCAGCGTTACACTTAAAGTGAACCCGGGTTCAGGCTTGAAATCGGAATACACAGGTAACGTTTGCCCTTGATTTTCTTGGTGGACTTCCCACTGGCATCGATGGACAGCAGGTTATATTGGCGGAGCAGCGCTGCAACAGATTGCTCGCTGAGGTCACTTCGGTTATACAGATCCTGCAGATACTGCGTCAGCACAGGAAGCTTAACGCAAATACAGCCCTTATGCTGGAATGCAGAGAATTTGCGTTGCTGTACTCCGCCTACGATTGCCTCCTGAATGGTTTTCGGGCGGTTCTCAATACGGCGCAGCTCCTCAGCGATGTTGTGCCAGACTTCAGTCAATGCCTGCGCTGTTGCTCGGACAAACTCGCCTTTTGCGACTGCTGAAACTGCGCCAACTGCTTCGGCGTAGTCAAAAAACCGGCAGAGCAGCCAGTATAATTCGAACAACGACTTCTTCACGCGCTCGTTCGGTGCGCTTTTCACAGCGGCAAGCTGCGACTCCATCTCGATTTTAATGCAAGAACGGAATTCCTCATAGCGCTCGCCAAACCATGCAAGAAACCCCTGCATAGCCGTGGCTGCAGTATGACGAAGCGACTCCAAATCAACCGGATTACTGGAACCGGCTAATTTCTCACGAATACGCACGATGATGCAACGGGTTACGTCCGAGGATGCCTCCATGGGGATTTCACCCGTGACGACCAGTCCAGCGGCACAACTGACATAAACATTCGTGGAACCTTGGGTTTTGGTGCGCTTGGTTTCGTTCGCTGCAAACCGCAGTAATGCGGCCGCACTTGCAAGACGCTCGCGCTGTTTCGCCTTGTTGGTGCCGATATAGATGTCGTCCAGCAGTACCGAACGGTCGCGCGTGGTCATCAATGCACGCTCCATCGCGGACATTGTGCTGCCAGCGTCGTAGACATCAGCCATGCACCCACTCGAATCATCGAACAGTTGACAGAGGGTCTTTGCTGTTGCTGTCTTGCCGAAACCCTGTGTGGCTATCAGGTACAGGATACATGCTGTTGGTAAGCCGCTGTCCCGTAAGAACGAACGGCAAACCGAGAACAGCGAATATCCCCACACGGGCAGATATATATCAAAATGCCGCCCAAATGTCCTTATCAGCTGTTCGACTGCGGTTGCGACCGAAAGCGTTGGATCAACAGACAGACGGAAGATTGAGGATCCTTCGGCAATCAGATAGGGCGGAGAACCGCCTTCAGGCGGTTCTGCCAGCCGGTTTTCTGGGGCCGGATCGGGGAAGTAACGGTGTCGCCCGTCAATCTGCTGCCAGCCGGTTTGGTTAAAGTATTGACCGCGTGGAAGGTCGCTTTGTGCCAACTGCATTCGCAGGTAGGTTGCAACGAGATTTTTAGTACTCCGACCTCTTGCATCGCGCAAAATGCATCCGACAATTAACTTTTCAAGGTTCAACTGGTCCAGCTGCTCCGCAGGCCAGACAATAGTCTGCGGCGGTGCACCTTCTCGCGTTACCTCGAGGAGCAGCCGAGGCGGCTCCTCGGGTTCGGCAGAATATACGCCGCGAATTCGCGGCACAAAATTGGCGATGACTTCGCCATTATTAAGCAGACTGGTACCTGCAACGGTGAAATTCATCAGCGATCTCCTTTCGGCAGCAGCTTGAGACCAGCATTGGCTAGCTTGTCGTTAAACGAGCCGCGCTTGACGCTCACCGCCAGAACAAACATTTTGCGCAGCATCTCATTCTCGGCAGAAAGATAGCCGCAACGGTAGTTTGCCTGTGCAATCTGGCGCTCTGTCGCACGCTTACGTGCACGCTTTGCGGCCTTCTTGCGAGCTTTCTTACCCTTTTTCTTACTCTTATGTGGCTTGTCTTCATAGAACAACGGCATACTCGAGGGGAAGAGAGGGGTGGAACGATTCTGCTCCTCCTGCGTGTTTGCCGGAGCCGCAGAGTCAAAGGTTTCGCTCATAGTAGTTATCATCTCATAATCCTCCTTAGGATTATAGACGAGCGCGCTCTGGGTTGATATGTACCCCGGGGTGAGTGCTCACTTCAAGTCCGCGCCTTGCTTGGGAGCTGGCGCTGGCTTTGGGTGAGCGCTTCAAGTGATCACGTGACTATTATAACAAACTGATTTTCGAACACAGCACGCTAATAAACCTGTATTTTAGAGTATTTTCTACTCGCAGTTTTTTGAAAGGCTTTTTAGGTAATAAAATGGAGAAACAAGAATACGAAGAGTGCAAAAAACGCAATGAAAAACTTATTCAACTTTTTGAGACGCATGGGTTGCCGTATTATAACGCTTTTGCTTTTGCAGATGCCTTTTGTAAAAGAAAGAACGAGTTACGGAAAAGTCCCGATTTTCTAATTCTACTAGCTACTCTTTGGAGCCCGAATAACCACTTATTCGCACGCCCTGTTGATGTTGAAAAATATCCTTCTATCGAACTCCCAATGCTCAGCACGCTTCATTCAACCAATCTTTTCCTACAAAGGCATGTGAAATTCTTATTAGGAGGCAATAGCCTTACAAATGCGTTAGATTATTTCAAGCTATATCAAATGCTTGCTCCCCGAAATTTTGCTGCATACTGTAATGAAGAATCGAACTTCCTGCGTTTTATCTCTGACATGAGTCAACACTCATATCTTTTCAATCTACGCTTTCTCTCAAATGTCGAACTACTTGTACTCCAACGACAAAGTATAGCGGAATATAAACAATGGGAAAGTAATTATGTATCTCACAAACGCATAAAATCTGAAATAAAAGCATTTTTAGAAGAAAATAGTTCGAAAGATATATCGCTAGAAATGATAATTCGTCTGTTAGAGATTGCTCAAGAATATATAAAAAACCTCAGGACGGATTCTAAAAACAACAGCAAATATAAGCCTATATATGAAAGAATTTCCAAATATATAAAAGCTGCTAAAAATGACAATATCTGTACAGAAGATAATCTGGATATGGATGACCCCATCGGAAGTATTTTCGAACGAATGCTTAAAATCTCTATATACTTTGACCCGCTAAACCGAATAGGCCCTATGTATCTGTGCTGGATGATCGAAAACCGATTGATAAAATTCAGCAAGTATGATGCAGATTCATTTAACTATTCACTCGATACAAATCCTGAAAAAACTTTCCCTTATAAAAATAGTTGGCACAATGGCGGTCGCACCGTCTCTGATGTGGCTCACGTTTATTTATTCGATACGTTATGTGCATGGTGGAAGAATGAAAAGATAAATTTTTCAATGCCACTGTCCGTTTTTTTATTTGAAAGAACACTCCCTTGTTATTCTGACTTCTTGCTAGTAGGCAATAACCCTTTAACAGATCCCAAGATAACGCACCAACTGGTCACATATTCAGATTTGCGTTTCTCCAGTTCGTATCTACCCACATGTCTCTCTGCAACGGCTGACATGCTATGTATAAATCCCGATTGGTTTCCACTTCCTTTTCCAGTTCAAGATGAAAATTGGGATATCTGTAATACCGGCACGATTGGAAATGAGCGAGATATAGTAAAAAATGCGAGCTATGATTGTTCAAAGAGAATGATCCAGTCATTGAATGCCAATAAAAACTTATTGAAAAAGTATAAAATCGATGAAAAGTCATTCCTCAGGTCGTTCATTGCTTGTTTTTCCCAAAAGCCTTATTATGAAGAATTTATTAAATTGATATTCCTCAATCCCTTTGGATACCATGGTACATATAGGATTAGTTACAAGGATCAAATTGCATTACAACAAAGCCTTACACAATGGGTCATAGCTTGTATCGATTTAATAGAACCTGATCAATTGATTAGAGTACAGGACGATCTTGATGACACAGCGTATCGGGATATATGTTATATATTACAAGACTACGTTGTAGAGTTAGGTCTTAACGCAGTGCCTATTTTATATAGTGGATATTTTCGAGATGAACTATGGGGCAGTCTTATTCTTTTGTGTAAAGAAATGTTCTTCTATGAAGATTTTACCGATGAACAATATCAACGCTTGCAAGACTTCGGTGAAGAATTTTGCCAATGTGTATAGTTAATAAAATGGTGGGAATAGCGTATTTTCCCACCATTCCCACCAATATTTTAAGAATGTTGATTACATCTGCGGTAAAACGTATTTGCCCTCAGCCCTGTCTGCCGCATAGCCTCAGCCGCGGTAATCTCTCCGGCACGCCAGCGAGCAACCACCCGCTCGAAGTTGTCCGGCAAGGGTCGTGGCTTGCGGCCGGTATACTTGCCCTGCTCTTTGGCAATCGCGATGCCTTCGCGCTGACGCTGCAAGATATACTCACGCTCCAGTTCTGCGACCGCCGCGAACACGGTGAGCATAAACTTGCCGGTTGGCGTGGTTGTGTCGATGGCCTCCTTGCGGCTGACAAATTCCACCTGCTTCTCAGTCATCCGTTCCACAAGGTCGAGCAGGTCGCGGGTATTGCGAGCGAAACGGCTAATGGACTCAACAATCACTGTATCGCCGCGCCGGATGTACTCCATCATACGGGTAAGCTCTGGGCGGTTGGTGTTCTTACCGCTGGCTTTGTCGATGAATACTTCGTCAACACCTAGCTCTTGTAGCAGAACTTCCTGCCGAGCGGTGTTCTGCTCCTCGGTGCTGACGCGGATGTAGCCTATTTTCAAATTTTTCACTCCATTCATTGCAATAGGGTCGCTCTACATTCTGACATATTTCAAAAGCCGTAAATCGACCCTATTGCCACATCTTTTTACCACTTCAATAGAGTGTACCCTATTGAAACACTTCTAGAGCAGTTCATTTAATCCTCGTCGAGAATATCAGCCAACAGGCCGATGAGGACTAAGGTATCGCGGATAATTTTTCCTGCATTCATGTTTCCACCTCCTCTCAGTATGCGTATAACAACTCTCCGGTCATTTCGTGCAACAGAGTAGGATCGTAGAGCATTTCTTCGATCTCCTCCTCCGAACAGCCGTAGTCGAGAAGTGCTTGCACCTCATCGGCGGTTACGCCGAATGCCTTCGCCACGCTAAACAGGTCATCATAGCCTGTCGGCGTGTCCTCATAATAGCTGCGATAGAAGGGATATTTGCGCCACCAGTGCTCGAATGTCGTATGCGGTGTGAAGGTGCCTGTAGTGATACGGCCATTCCGGTCGATTTTCATAATTTCGCCCTCCTGTGGCTCCAGAATATCAGTGGGCGCTTTCAATCTCAGCTTTTTGATAACCTTGCACAGAATTTCCTGCGTCGAGGCGTAAATCAGAAAGCCATCATAAAACATGATGCAGAGCGGATTATCGCCAACCACGAACCAGATAGAATTGTCCTTATCCAGTACCGTAAACACAAAAGAACCCTCGACCTTCTCAGCCATGGCTTGCAGGCTGCCGAAGTCGAGGGTTTTATTTTTCTCTAAAAGCTGAACGGCAATGTAGCTGTCTGTCTCAACGCTCGTAAGCGGAAGGCTTTCTTCTATACGGAGTTCCTTGTCGTTCCAAAGCACGCCATTATGCGCGAGAGCAAAGCTGCTGCCGTCAACATGACCAAGGAAGGGATGATTATTCTGGTTAAACTGCGCATTGCCTTGCGTGGTCATGCGAGTGTGCCCCATCACGACATTTACGCCGTACGGAATATGAATCTTCATCTTACGAGCGGGAATCGGGCGCTTATAAATCCGCAGGCGGTCATTAAAGTTGTAGGAAATGCCGGTTGCATCCGTGCCGCGCACCTGACACTCACGCGCCAGCGTGTTCATGATTTTGTTCTTTGTGTGAGTGCTCAGGCACTCCGTAAAGTCGATTAAGCCGAACAAACTGCACATACTCATTCCTCCTCGCTTGCGGTGACAGGCTCGTTGACATACAGGCGGCGTTCCTTGAGGTATTGGATAAGTTCCGGCTCCTTGATTTCGTCGAGGAAGTCAAACCAGCTCATGTCCTGTACCTGATAATCGGACAAAGAAACAGCCACTTCGACAAGATGGTTGACCATCTGCAAAGTGGCTTTCAGTGTGTTTAATTTCAAAGTTCCGCGGAACATACGGATTTCTACCGTGTCAGAGTTCGTAAGATTAACCGCCGTATAACGCCCGGCACAGGAATTCTTCGCGTGGCTCATCTGCTCGGACGGCGTAAGGCGAATACCGTACCGTGCTGCCCAGCGGTTCATCTGGGACTGCGTGCGGCGGCTGAACCGCAGCAGCTCCACCCAGAACTTTTCCACGAAATACAGCAGGCGGGCAGTCGCAGCTTCCTGCTGTTCATAAGTGCAGCCGAACGCCAGACGCGAGATATGAACGTGCAGGCCGCAAGTCCCGGCCGCGTGGCTCAAATAACCCATGCTTTGCGCTTTACGGAGGACTTCCGCCCACGGCATTTCGTTCAGATGGTACTCTAACGTCATCGGATGAGTTACAAGCTCTAATCCCTCATCCAAGCTGCCGTCTGTCTTGATGTACAGATTTTCAGCATTCTTGTTCGCAATGTCGAGCAGCTTCTGTGCGTTGCTGTCCACCGTACCGCCATCGTCGATTTCAAGTTCAACGCCGAAATGCCGCAGACCTTTGCCATGAAACACGAGATCCGGCGTGTAGCTGTATTCGTGAATTACATCATGGTGGTCGTCCCAGCAGGATGCGCAATAGGTGTTGTCGCTGTCATCCCAGTATGCTCGGTCACGGTTGATAATACGACCGCAATCGTCACAGCGAACATAATGAGCATCAAAACAATCGTCACACAGTACATAGTCATCATCGGTGATCGCATTTTCTTCATAAATTCGCTCATCACAGTGATCACAAACCACTGTTAAACGATCAGCACAGGTCTCACAGAGCCAGTCGCCTTCTACTTGGTACATAGTTTCAATCGGGTGTTCTGCACCACAGTTTGTACAAATTCTGGTTTCTTTCATTATAAATAACTCCTTTACAGCAAAATAGAACCCGAGGAATATTTCCTCGGGTTCATAGCTATAGTATGTACTTACAAAACATGTGAAATCAGAAAATTAAATCTTGTAGCCGCGACTGCGATACAGGGCAATCAAATCAGCTGCAGCCTTATTGGCCTGCATCTCTTTCTTATTAAACCGGTCCATAAATGTTCCAATGATGCCTATTACACCCAGCGCAACACCAGCAATACCCGGCCACTTCATATGAAAGAAATAGTTCACGGCCAAACCAATGGCTGCAAGACAAATGCCGCCAATGATTGTACTCATCGGAGATTCTGTTGCCGATTTGTACTTTTCAGCTTTTTCAAAGGCCTCAGCCAATCTTTTCTTCGTGGCCTGATCCAATGCCTCCAGCAGCTTTGCCTTATCAGTATCACTGACCGACATCTCCATAACCTTGGAGCGCAGCATCAAGAAGTCCGACTCGCTACCGCAAAACTCAAACATTTCCTTAATCTTCGCATCTGCATTCAGTGGAGCTGCTGCTCGGGCAGACTGTGTAGGTGCCTTACGTACAGGCCGTGCCTGCGCTGTTTCCTGTGCTTGTGCAAACAACGAGAGACTCTGCTGTACATCTATCTGCTGTCCGCACTTACTGCAGAAGCCACTTTCCTTTTCTGCGTTAACCTTAATAATTTCTCCACACTTCGGACATTTTCCGCTTGCTAATGCCATAATAGCATTCCTCCCTTAATCAAATCAGTGATGCACCACATTCCGCACAAAATTCGGCATCTGCATCATTTTCAGCGCCGCATTCAAAGCAGAATTTGGTTTCTTCACTCTCATCGAAATCATCATCGTCATCTTCTAACTCATCATCTGACCGAAAACGCTCATCAAGATCTTCACGAGTTAAATTAGTATATTGCAAAACTTCACCAGCAAAATCTTCACTCGTTGTAAGCGTACTGTTATAAGATAAGAACGAGCAATATGCACAGAAGAATTCAATAATTGCTATAACGGCAGAGTTCTCAATGCTGTCATACGTCTGGGCCTCTGCTTCATCGTTGATTCTTATAAACTTGCAGCCGTTATCTTTTTTGATCAATTCAACCGAAGTCACATCTTCCAAAGCGTATTGCCGTTCAGGCTCTCGATAACCACTTGGGGATACATACAGATTTTTATCAGTCAAAAAGATGCCTTTATCACCGCCGCCCCATACTTTAGATGAAAACATCAAAATCGGAATTTCGCCTTTTCTGATATGAACATACGAATTATAAGCCGATCGGATTTTAGATGAATATTTTGTTCTGTATTTCTCATTGAATATCATGAAATTATCGCACAGAATACCACCAAAGTCTTCACATTGCTCGGCAATTACATCAATCGTATCTTCAACATTGTCAATAAGATAATCATAGCAGGCATAGAACATAGGGTTATTCACCAGCTGTTCTGCATACTTCTGCGCTTGGCTTTGAAGCTGTTTTTGCTGTTCATGCAGATCAATACCATAACGCCGTGCCATTCCGCAATACTTTTCTTTACGAGCGGGCCGCAAAGCGACTGCTGCATTATAGATTCCTGGTTCGATCGGATATAGTGCAATCATTTGATCAATGGCACTATCCAGCTGATCAGAAGGAACTCGTCCGTCATGAATAGCATCTGCAATATTCCATGCCTTATCACGATCTTCCTCAGAATAAAACGGAAACTTTTCTTTTCCCAATGAATTCCACAGTTCTGCAAAACCTTGCAGCATATTATAGCAATCGTTGCAAATCTGTCGTAACAGATTTTCACGATACTCCATGTTGTTAAAGAATGATCTTTTTTGTCGCTCTGCCTCAGCAGCACTATTGGCGTTTCCCCAAGCATTTGCAAAGGAATGCAGCAGGCCGGTAGTCATATTGATTGCTCCAGCAGTAGCCATGCCCTTAACTGCACCGGAAAAGCCAAAGCCACCGCCAATCACTTGACCCCGCCCAGCTTTACGCATTTCTCGATACTGGCGCATTCTTTGTTCTTCACCAGTAATGTTCTGGTATGCTTCCAATGCAACATTAAACGCATCCGCCCAGTAGCCAATGTACTTATGGGTATATGGTGCAATCTGTTTCTCGCCATATTGATATACGCCATGGATCTGCATAAAACCAATCAAGAACGCATCTACATGCGAGAAGATTTCCGTAATATCTTGCTCACCTCGACGCACAAAAGCATCAAGTGTTTCGTATCGAGATGTTATAGAATCAAAGTAATCCTGCGTTTCATTGGAAAGCATCATCAGAAAATGATGATAAAATTCGCCTACGGTTTCCTTTGGAAACCAGTTTGTCTTAGGCTGAACCTGTTTCGCAACAGCCTTAACCGTATTCTCTTTCTGTGAGGGCACAGGTGTTCCGCAGTTGACACAAAATTTTGCACCATCGCTCAATTCTGTACCGCATTGCGCACAGTACATATTTCCATCCCCTTGTCATTCGCCTTAACAAGCGATGTAAAAATCCTTACTTCTTGTAAGTATTTGCATATTTATATCTACTAGATATAATAATATATTTATCAACTCATGTAAACCTCATTGAAGATTGAGTACCATATTACTGAGGTGCTTACATGAAGACCATATATCAGTACGAATATTTACAATTAGGGCTGAAAATTGCATATTACCGCAAACTTCGAGGATTGACACAGGAACAGCTTGCCGAGCGAATCGGACGCACACCTGCGTTTATTGGACATATTGAAGCTCCCAATATCGTTAAAGCTGTTTCCTTGGATACACTGTTTGATATTGCAGCAGAATTAGATGTACCCGTTCATAAGTTTTTTCTTTTTGATGATTAGTTCACTACGCAAGGTTCTCCTCGATAAACATGCGTATACTTGCCGATGGAATCCTCCACTCCCTGCCAACCTTCACGGCAGGGAGTTCTTCGTTTACGATCATCTTTCGAACCTGCTGGCGTGTTGTCTTGAGCAGGACGGCGGTTTCCTTAACAGTTAAAATCTCATCGTACATCATAAAAATCTCCTTAAATCAGAGCGAAAATCGTATTTCACCGTAATTCGAGTATACTTATTCTAATGTTTGTTATTAACTGCTATAATTTGCAATTTTCCGAAGCGCAAACAAGTCAATAACGCCCTTTATATGGACTATTTCTGCTTCCAATACGCAAGTTCGATTTTCACCGGCTGTGTTCCGACTGATTTTAGGATATGCAGCAGGCTTGGCATTTTTTTAGCCGCATACCCTTTGCGCAGTGGAATAGGATTCAATCCAAGCGACTGAAAGCGTTTCACTAAGCTCTTTGTCTTGTAACCTTTCTTCTCCATATACCGCACTGCCTTGTCGATCGTCTGCTTACGCTGCATTTGGTCCAGAAGTGTGAGCATCTGCTCTTTGGTATCAGCGTGTAATGACGAATTCTGAATAGCCTGCTGGCCATCCTCATAGCTCAGATAAGGCAGGTCAGGATAACATTTTTCAACAAGTTTCAAAATTTGCTCCTCACTTTCCTGCATCAGCAGCCACAGGAGATCGAGCGGGTCATCAGCTTTGCACTTCTTCTCAATATTCCGCAGCTTATCGCGTCCATAGTGAACCTCTACGCGCAATACACCTGCAGGAAGATCCTCATAGTCGATCACCAGATTATTCTCGGTAAGCTGATAAGTCTTATCGTAGATTACAAACTCCTGCTGTCCACAAGCGAGGCGAATATAATGTTTGTTGTACTTATTTGCCTTCTTTTTGTTCTTGTGCTGGTAGAATAACCGCTGATACTTCTTTGGGGTAGCAGTCTTTCGCAGCAGACGTACCAGCTCACGAAATACCTTCTCATGATTGCAGCGAATATTGGTACACAAATCCACTCTGGAAAGATAATAATGCGAAATATCACCATCAAACGACGACTTCTTCAGCACTTCTCGGAAGCATTTCTCCAACAGTTCAATACTTTCTTCTTCGTTTGGCAGGATACCAAGATATGTCGTGTCCATAAAAATCAATCTGCGCGGATTGATAATCATACGAATGTAGTGACCTTTTGTTTCGTTTTTGTCTTTTATATGTTCTAAACGAATGCGTATACCTGCTTCTGCATATTGCGTACAGATATGACAGCCATGACATAAACCATCCGGATGAATGATATTCCTAGGGCATTTCTCATTATAGTCGTATAACTCGCTTTTGATTTGCTTCCATTCAGTTTGGGATACCTTACAAGATAACTCTATGGTATGAATAGAGAAACCATCTGGTTCTAACATAATTTCGACATTTTTATACTTACGAACCTTCTTGCCCAAAATAAAAACCTCCCAGCAAAAGTATTTATACTTCTGTTGAAAGGTTGTAAAAAAATAATACCCCCTAAATTAGATTAAACAGGCATTATTCCATTGTTTTAGCTATATTTCAAGTATTTTTGTGTGTAGTTGTTGGAAGTTCAATAGGCAAATAAAGATTTATGTGGTATAATTGTTTTTACAATAACTGTTAGTTCATAATCTTACGACGAATAGGAGGCTATATCTGTGCATTCATTTGAACTATCCCCCACTCCCGAAAATATATTAGACTGTCTAGAACAGGATTCAATTGATCGCAACTCTTCTATCCGCAATTTTATCACATTATTAAATTCGTTTAATTTCGGTGGTTCGATTGCACTAGATGCGTCATGGGGATCTGGAAAGACTTTCTTCGTAAAACAAGTTAAAATGGTCTTAGATGCTTTCAATGAACATATTGATGAACAAAGCGGGCATTCCCATATAAATATCAAAGCATCCATTCCTTGTATTTCAGCATTTCAAAACCTTGATATACAGCCCATGGTATCCGTTTATTATGATGCTTGGACTAATGATAACGATGTAGATCCTATGCTGTCGTTAGTCTATACCATTCTGCAAAGTATCAATACTGATTTTGAATTTAACAATGGCACTCGTTGCATGGATATAGCATTTGCCATTGCAGACATATTAACAGGTAAATCTTTATCAGCTATTAAAGATGCTTATACGGCTCATAAGGATTCCAACCCATTAACCATGCTACAAGAACAAAAAGATATTCATGCACAAATTGAAGAACTGCTTGCATCTCTATTAGCCGAGCGAGGCAATCGCTTGGTAATCTTTATAGATGAACTCGACCGCTGCAAGCCTACATTTGCGATACAGCTTCTAGAGCGGATAAAACATTATTTTTCTAATGATCAAATCACTTTTGTTTTCTCTGTTAATACCACTGAATTGCAACATACGATCAAACAATATTATGGCACGGATTTCAACGCCACAAGATATTTGGATCGTTTCTTTGATTTTCGAATTGATCTTCCTCCGGCCAATATGAATAAGTTCTATCAGCATCTTGGCTTAAATAATGGATCTTGGGTTTATGAAGCTATCTGCAAGGCTGTAATCGAAGAAAATCAATTAACGCTTCGAGAGGCCGCAAAATTTTACAGACAAGCTAAAACTGCAGCTTATGCGCCTACTCACGACAATAAAAAATATGCTTTCCATTTTGGAGATGAAAAAGCACTGCATTTCTGTTTGACGTGTATCGTTCCCGTTATGATTGGTTTAAAAATAAGCAATCAATCTGCATATACAGCATTCATTAACGGAAACGATGCTACTCCTCTCCAAAATATTTTCAAAGACCGAAATATTGCAATCGCTATATGTCAGCAGCTACTCTTTCCAAACGAAACATATGAGCGTAGCAATATCAATAGCAACCAAACATTAGTTACATTATCAGAAAAACTTAATCAAGTTTATGATGCAATCTTTAGCCACCCTTATACTAACGAAAATTATCAAAAACAAATCGGTGAACTGGTATTCCATGCTCAAACCCCAAAAGAACTAACACAGATAGTAGGTACTCTATCAGAATTCGCAGACTACACCATATAGTTTCTTCACTATCTAACATCCTTTGATTTGAGGCGACTATTCAGGCGACCGGGCGACTCTGAGCAACGGTATCCCCGCTGTCATACAAGCCGAAAAAATCCGTAAAGTCCTTATTTTCATATACTTTTCACCGTAAATCCGAACGTTAGCTCTCAAAGCTCACCGCTCCGACTCCAAAGGCCATGCGTTCGAATCGCACCGGGCGTACCATGTAAAACCGCTTGTTTCGTTGAAATGAGCGTTTTTTTGTTGTCTTTTTGAGCGTTGCTTTAACAGAATAAAATCGAGGCTGACGCGCAAAGAAAATATGATCACGCAGGATGGACTTTTTTCGCCGATGCGTGTACAGTATAAGGATACAGACAGATCACGAATCCGTCCCGCAGGGGCGGTCACAGGAAAGGCGAAGATCAATGATAAATCGGAAAAGAAAGCTGCTGCCCGTCCTTGCGGCGGTCAGCCTCATGCTCGCAGGCCTCTCGGGCTGCGGCGGACACGCAGAGCCGCCGCTCGAAGCCGCGGCGTACTCCAATCTGACAGATGCAGCCTCCAGAGGGCTGCTCTCCGAGTCGCTCGCAGACTCCGGCATCAGCGAAAACAGGGTCAGCATTCTTCTTGACCGCGTCGATCAGTTCAACGCCAGCGTCAAGAACGAATGGCTGACGGAGGGCTTTGAGAGCGGCGCGCCGACCGATACCAAATATGACCCTTATGAGATGCAGGAGCTGTGGACGGAGAAGAACGGGAGCTTTCCCGGCTACAACTGCCGCATCACAGCCTTCAGCCTGTTCGGTGAGTTCGTCACTGCCGGGGCAGACCAGCCGGAAACGCAGGGCGAGGACGCCCTCTTTCTGGATCTCGAAACGCTGACCGCAGATCCCGCCGTTCTCTGCGGAGACAGCACATCCAAATTCTGTGCGCTGTTTGCGCCGGTGACTGCTGCGGACAGCACGGAGACGGCGGAACAGGTCAAGGCCCTTCAGGCAGGCTGGGCGGAGCGCGGCGTTGCCTTTGAAGAAGGGACTGCCCGGCTGATCTCCGTGGTGCTCCATGACCGGTTCTCGGATACGGACAATACCCTGTTCATCGGACACGTGGGCGTCCTGCTGCCGGCCGGGGACGGCAGTCTCTAT
>ULVN01104712.1_pt1 | contig 20303 bp, 18 predicted proteins | sample 1959491 | NCBI WGS metagenome assembly ULVN01 (sample SAMEA4835787, study PRJEB28245) | human gut metagenome | biome: gut microbiome; material: fecal sample | place: Denmark | collected 2008 | reverse complement strand
CAAGAGTACCGTCATAATTTCCTGCGGCAGGATGCACCACCCTTCCCTTTGGCTTATTCACAACAAGCAAGTATTCATCTTCATAAACTATATCAAGAGGAATATTTTCCGCTTTAGCCTCATAAGGCGTCGGATCGGGAACATTTACAACAACAATATCACCTTGCGAAAGCTTGTACTTTTTTGAAACAACAGAGTCGTTTACAAGCACAGCTCCGTTCTCAATAAGATTAACAGCGGCAGAGCGTGATAAATCAATATTTGCATCCGAAATAAATTTATCAAGTCTTACACCGCTTGTTTCACAATTCAGTTTAAATTCATTCATTGCTTTTGTTGACCTTTTTTTCGGATTTCATAACATTAGAGAAAAACAGAACATAAACTATAAGAAGTATTGTTCCGACTGTAATGCAGTAATCGGCAAAGTTACAAACAGGGGGAAAGAATGAAACGCTGATGTAATCGACTACAAAACCGTAAAAAATTCTGTCAATCAAATTACCTATTCCGCCGCCGATTATAAGTGCCGCAGAAATATAGAACATCTTTCCTGACGGTTTCTTCTTGAACATAATATATATTATTATTGCAATAAGAACAGCAGTAACCGCTACGAAAAACCAACGCATATCCGAAAACATTCCGAAAGCAACGCCTCTATTCTCAACATAAGTAAAATCAAGTAATCCGTCAATGGCAGTTACCGAACCGACAGGCTGAAGATAGGTAAGCACAAAATATTTTATTATCTGATCAGTGGCAGCTAAAAGCACACCGATTATAAGAGCAATAACAGGCATTTTATCCTCCATAAACATAAATCGGTGTGTTTTATCACACCGATTTATTGTAATAGCAGTTATTATTTAAGATTCTGAACACAGCGGAAACAGATTGTAGGATGCTCTGCACACTGACCCACCGTCTTGCTGATAGCCCAGCAACGCTCGCACTTTTCACCCTCAGCTTTTTCAGGTTTGATTTCAAGCTCACCGCCGTTATCAACAATTTCAACTTCGGAAACTATGAATGCTGCACAAAGCTCAGGCTCAGCCTTTTTAAGGAATTCAAGTGTTTCGCCGCCTGCACAAAGTGTTACCTTTGCTTCAAGCGAACCCTTAATTGTCTTATCCTTTATAAGGGATTCGAGTGACTTTTTAACATTATCACGGAGTTCGTGGATTCTGTCCCAGAAAGCCATAAATTTATCGTCAACATCAATAGCGATGTTTTCGGGAATCTCATTAAAGATAACATGTTCTGCATTCTCATTTGAGGAATGAGGCATGTATTTCCAAATTTCGTCTGATGTATACGCAAGGAGCGGAGCAATCATTCTTGTCATCGCGTCAAGGATAACATAGATTACAGTCTGAGCAGCTCTTCTTGAGAGGCTGTCAGCCTTTTCTGTATAAAGTCTGTCCTTGAGAACATCAAGATAGAAGTTAGACATATCAACAACACAGAAGTTGTGAATGCTGTGATATACAATATGAAACTCATAATTATCGTATGAAGTTCTAACCTTTGTGATAAGGTCATTAAGCTTTGCAAGTGCCCATTTATCAATCGGCAACACCTTGTCAAAGTCAACCATATCTGTATCGGGATTAAAGTCAGAAATGTTACCGAGAATATATCTTGCGGTATTTCTGATTTTTCTGTATGACTCGGAAATCTGCTTAAGGATATCCTTGGAAATATGAACATCAGTCTGATAGTCGGTTGATGCAACCCAAAGTCTGAGTACATCAGCACCGTACTGCTTAATAACATCCTGTGGGCTGATGCCGTTACCAAGTGACTTACTCATCTTTCTTGATTCATCGTCAAGAATCATACCGTGAGTAAGAACAGCCTTGTAAGGTGCTCTGCCTCTTGTAGCAACGGATGTAAGGAGTGATGACTGGAACCAACCTCTGTACTGATCGTTACCCTCAAGGTAAAGGTCAGCAGGAGATTCAAGGTTATCACGCTGTTCAAGAACAGCGGCATGTGATGAACCGCTATCGAACCAAACATCCATAATATCTTTTTCTTTATCAAATTCAGTACAACCGCACTTCTTACACTTTGTACCGGCAGGAAGAATCTCTGCGGCTGTGTGATTGTACCAAGCGTTTGAGCCTTCTTTACCGAATAAGTCAGCAACAGCAAGCATAGCAACCTTATCAATAAGAGCCTCACCGCAATCCTTACAGAAGAAAATCGGAATCGGAACACCCCATTTTCTCTGACGGGAAATACACCAATCTTTTCTTTCTCTTACCATTGATGTAATTCTGTCCTTGCCCCATGCAGGAATCCACTTAACCGTATTGATAGCGTCAACAGCCTGATCCTTGAAATCGTCAACCGAACAGAACCACTGGTCTGTTGCTCTGAAAAGGATAGGAGTTTTACATCTCCAACAATGCGGATACTGATGGACAATTTTCTTTAATGCAAAAAGTGAGCCGTTTTCTTCAAGATAGGCGGCAATCTTCTTATTAGCCTCATCAGTTGTAAGACCTGCAAACTGACCTGCTTCTTCTGTAAGAACACCGTTAGAATCAACAGGACAGATAATCGGAATCTCAGGGTAATTCTGACATACATTGTAGTCGTCAACACCGTGTCCGGGAGCTGTGTGTACACAACCTGTACCGCTTTCGAGAGTTACATGCTCACCAACGATAACAAGGGACTCTCTGTCAAGGAAAGGATGTGCTGTTTTTATATACTCAAGCTCACTGCCCTTTACCGTTGCTACAACTTCAAAGTCTGTTATACCTGCCTCATCAAGAGCAGACTTATAAAGCTCTGACGCCATAACAAGGTATTCATCACCTGTTTTGATTACAGAATATTCAAATCTCGGACCTACGCAAATTGCGACATTTGCAGGGAGTGTCCAAGTTGTAGTTGTCCAAATTACAAACTTAACCTTTGAAGGATCGATTCCCATATTTGAGAAAACGCCCTTATCGTCGGTTACATTAAACTTTACATAAATTGAATGGCAAGGATCTTCAGCATACTCAATTTCAGCCTCTGCAAGAGCAGTCTTACACTCAGGACACCAATAAACAGGCTTTAAGCCCTTGTAGATATAGCCCTTTGTAGCCATTTCTGCAAACACTCTGATCTGTTCAGCCTCAAACTCATGGTTAAGAGTGATGTACGGCTTATCCCATTCACCGATTACGCCAAGTCTTTTAAACTGCGTACGCTGATCGTTAATGTAGCCTTTTACAAACTCTTCGCACATTTTGCGAAGTTCAACAACAGAAATTTCGGCAGAATTACCGATACCGGCTTTCTTTCTTGCTTTAAGTTCCGTAGGAAGTCCGTGTGTATCCCAACCCGGAACATACGGAGCTTTAAAGCCTGCCATATTCTTATATCTTACGATAAAATCCTTAAGAATCTTATTAAGTGCATGGCCAAGGTGAATGTCACCGTTAGCATAAGGAGGGCCGTCATGAAGAATGAACAGAGGCTTTCCCTCATTTACTTTCATAAGATTTTCGTAAACCTTTTCATCTTCCCAATTTTGAAGTGTAACAGGCTCGCTTTTCGGTAGACCTGCTCTCATAGGGAAGTCTGTCTTTGGAAGATTAAGTGTTGAATTATAATCCTGGGACATTTTATATTCTCTCCAATATCTAAAATCTAAATAAAATCAGTCGGCAGTTACATCATAGTTATCGCCGAACTTGAGATGACTGAACTTGCTCTGTCTTTTAGGAAGAGCAGATACTTCTTCAGTTTCAGCAATCGGCTCAGCTTTCATTTCCGAAGGTACTGCAATCTTAACATCATCTTCAACCTGAGGCTGTGCAGGAGCTGTCACATCCTCTGTAGGATACTTTTCGTCAAGTTCAGCTTTTGAAGCCTCAACATCGGAGGTTGAAGGAAGATCATCAATTGACTTAATATGCTTACTGTAAAGTGAAATAAGTTCATTTCTGAGATTAGCCGCATCTGACTGAAGCTGTAAATAATGCTCTTTCTCGGCAGCAGTCATATTGTTTGCGTCAACAAGGAGAGTCTGAGCCTTTGTTTCGGCATCACGAACAATCTTTGCAGCCTTTTCCTTTGCTTCTCTTATGCAGGCATCAGCAACCTTCTGTGAAGCAAGCAAAGCGTTTCTTACTGTTTCTTCATCTGCTCTGTACTGTTCAACTCTTGTTGCAAGAACATCAATCTTATGAACAAGGTTAGTTTTTTCTTTCTTCAATTGTTCAAAAGAAACAATGACTTCATCAATAAACGAGTCAACATCTTCAGCTCTGTAACCACCGTTAAGAGTGGCTTTTCTGAAGCTTATATTTTTAATTTCATCAATTGTAAGCATTTATCTGCACTCCTTATTTATAATGTATAACCGAAATTCTCATTCGACCTTTTCCTGTAGTTCCAAGTATACCTTTTAAAACGAATTTGCCTTTTCCGCGAATTGTAAAAACATCATTTTCCTTTAGGTTAAAACTGACATTTTTAGTTTCTTCAAAATTAACACATACGCTGTCCGACATAATGACAGTTTTTGTTTTTTCTCGTGACAGTTTACATACAGCGGCAACAATATTATCAAGTCGTAAAGAAGAAACTATAAATGTTTTTTCTTCTACTCCTCTTCCCTGCGGAAGCTTTGACAAATCAGCATCATCAACCTTAACGCCGACTCTGCCGACTTTTGAAATCTGCGACTTGACATAATCGGACAATTCTGCTTTTACAAATACAACAGCTCGTCCGTCCTCAACAAGAATATCCCCGACAGTTTCACGCTCTATTCCGAGCGACATCAAAGAACCGAGAAAATCACGATGAGTGAGTCGGTCGCATTTTCTGAATGAAAATTCAATGCCGCATATCGGGAACATACTCGTACTCGGTTCGTCAAAAAACAAGCCAAGCATTTTTCTCTCGGAATCATCATACCCGCCAAAGAAAAGGTAGTTGTCGAAATATGCTTTTTTAAGTTCGGAAACAAGAAGCGCTTGTTTCCTTTCGCTCATAAAAGGCATAAAATACGGTTTCTGTCTTGTCAGACAAAGGTCAATACCGTTATTAAGCCGAGCAATCAGCTGTTTGTCATCATCCGAAGTAAACACCGTTGTTCTCAAGCTCATCAAGTAAATCGTCGCCTGTCAGGTCAACATTGCTCGGAATAATGATATATGTATTTGTAGCGACACGCTTGATTTTACCACGGTTTGCATACGCAACACCGCTGAGGAAATCAAGGATTCTTCTTGCCATATCTTTATTTGTATCTTCAAGATTAAGAACTACTGTGTGAGCCTTCATAAGCTCATCGGCAATTGTGCGGGTTTCTTCGCCGAAACGCTCAGGCTTGAATAAACCAACCTGAAGATTGGTGGTAGCATTAATGTTTACGACCTTGTTTCCGCCGCCGAGATCTCTTTCTTTTTTAGTGTTTCTTACAGGTTCTTCTTTATAGTCTTCTTCTGCACCTTCGTCAGCATAACCATATTCATCGTACTCATACTCATCATCGGGGGCGTCCCACATGCGTTTAAACTTATCTACAAACCCAGCCATTATATAATCCTCCTAAAATTATGTATAATTCCTTGCACCGAATAATGCCGAACCAACTCTGACCATATTTGCACCTGCAAGTACAGCTTCGTAATAATCGGCAGACATACCCATTGAAAGAATATTCATATCTATATTATCTAATTTTTTTTGCGAGATGTCAATAAATATATTATGCATTTTATTGAAAAATTCAGAAATTTTCTGTGAAGATTCACAAATCGGAGGTATTGCCATAAGACCTTTAACTGAAATACCGTCCAATTCGGCAATCTGACAAAGTAATTCTTCAAGCTGTTCAGGCATAACGCCTGACTTGTTTTCTTCTCTGCCGATATTTACCTCAACAAGAACATCACAGTTTTTATTAATTTTTAAAGCCTGTTTAGAAATTTCCGACGCAAGCTTTATTGAATCGACAGACTGGATAAGATCAACCTTATCGATAATCTGTCTTACCTTGTTTGTCTGCAAGTGACCGATAAACTGAAGAGAACAGTTGTCAAGGTTATACTTATCATACTTTGACAAAAGTTCCTGAACCTTGTTTTCGCCTATGTGGTCAAGCCCAAGTGAAATTGCGTGGTTAATAACCTCAGGTTCAACCATTTTTGTTGCGGCAAGAAATGTAATATCCTCACGCTTTCTTCCGGACTTTTCGGCAGCCTCGGCTATTCGCTCATCAATAAATTTGTAATTGTATTCAACGTCAGTTAACAACTTTTCCGTCATACAAATCATCTCCTTCAAGAATTACCTGATCATATAACTCAACTGTTGTGCCGTCAACAAGGTCTTTGCTGTCCGGCTCCGGATCGCAAATAACATAATCATCGTCGGCATACAGAATAGATATCTGTTTGAATCGCACTTCACTTCCGTGAAGCACATATACACCCTGAACCTTAACCTGTTCGGTATGTTTATTGTCATTGTCATCATAGGTTGTCTTTGTTACATAGTCATCATGAATAGCCTTTTTGCTGATTCTCAAGCCAGTGTATGAACCAAGACCTATTTCAATCGGTTCCTGTCTTGCCTGAGCAAGGTCGGAATTCATATAGTCACACTCAAGAATAAGAAGGGCGTCGCTGTCTTTTGATTCCTGATAAATCCTCTTGATAGTGGCGGGAATGCTTTCAGACGATGCGTCAGAGAACAGTACCGTAGCGGAACCGTCCCACAAAGAAAGTCTTGTTGCCTCATCAGCCGTAACCTTACAGGCAACATACCATTTCAATCCCGTTACAACCTTGCCTGCAATATTGTCGGACACTTTTGTCTGCTTTACATTATCAAGGTCAGAAAGAGTCAGACGATCAAGATTATTGTAATCAAGCGCATTTTCATATCCGTCACAATGTGAGAGAAAACAACCTGATTTTTCAGTCGTAATATTACCTGTTGATTTTCCTGTTTTGCCTTCAAGAGTGGCTATTTCAGCCTGGAGTTCTGAAATTCTGTCATTAAAGTTAGTGGCTTTGCCTGTGTAAATCTGTCTTTGGTTTATTGAATAAAGCAGATTATTTGTAACATTATCAATATTTGCCAAATCGCCGTCATTGATACTGCGAATTTGTGAAATGATATTATTATTTATATTGTTGTTGATAGTATCAATACCTATGTTGCCGGCCGTGCTTGTTTTTTGAAGTGTCTGCAAATCGGAAAGCTGTTCCTGTAATGCGCTGATTTTTGACTGTGAAGCTGCATCATCATCATTTGCATACGATTTTGCAATTTCACCGCCGGCTTTTACCTCATCACCGTCATGCACTGTATATGAAAGCACACCCGAAGTATTATTCTGAATCATATTTTCATCACGGATAATAAATCCGTTTGAATAAATTTTATCCGTGACTGTTGTTTGAACAGCATTTTCAGTCGGATACATTTTAAAATTTGTACTTATCAGAAGATAGGCGGCATAAACAACTGCAAGAACTGATAACGCAATCATCAAAATTCGTCTGAAAAGCAATTTATCCATAAAGTAAGCCTCTTTCGATTACAGCCTTTGCATAACTGTGTATTTCTTCAAATGAATTATATTCATCAATATAAATCCAATTAATCTCCGAATCCCGCTTAAACCAAGTGATTTGTCTTTTCGCATATCTGCGGGTTTCCATTTTCAATTTTTCAACACAATCATTCAGGTTTTTATTTTCTTTAAAATAAGGAATCAATTCCTTGTATCCTATCGCCTTTATTGATGTATAGCTCAGGTCGGAATTAATAACCCGTTCAGCCTCCTCAAGCAAACCTTCTTCAAGCATAATATCTACACGCTTGTTTATTCTGTCATAAAGCACCTGTCTGTCACGGCAATTAAGACCGATTTTTACAGTTATATACGGAGACGGAATTTTATGTGATTCTTCAATTTGTTGTGTGATAGTTTTTCCTGTTGTTTTGTAAAATTCAATGGCACGGATTATTCTTTTTAGATTTCTGCTTTCACGAAGTCTGTCTGCCGATTCAGGATCGAATTTTGCAAGCATTTCAAGCAACCTGTCTGCTCCATGTTCTTCGGCAATCTTGCGAAGTTCTAAGCAATAATCTTCATCCCGTTTATCATCACTGAAAGAAACATTGTTCAGAAGTGAATCAACATAAAGACCTGTTCCGCCGACGATAAACGGTAATTTGCCTCTTGAATGGATATCTGCTATACATTTTGAAGCATCAGTTACATATGACGCAACCGAATATGTTTTATCAGGCGGAAGAAAGTCCATCATATGATGAGGAATTCCGTCCATCTCTTCTTTGGTAGGTTTGGCTGTTGCAATCTGCATTCCCGTATAAATCTGCATGGAATCGGCAGATACGATTTCACCGTTAAAATGCTTTGCAAGTTCAACCGAAAGTTTTGTTTTGCCTGATGCGGTAGGACCGACAATTGAAACCGTATTAATAGATTTTTCCAAAAAATCACACCCTGCCAAATTGTTTTTCAATTTCACCCTTTGTAAGAACAATGCAAATCGGTCTGCCGTGAGGGCAATACTTAATTTCAGGATGTTCTTCAAGGTGTTTTACAATCCCTATAAGCTCCTCAGGCGTACTTTTATTGCCTGCCTTTATAGCTGAACGGCAAGCAACATTGCTGTAAAACCAATCCATTTTTTCGGTAAAGATATCGGTTTTACCCTGAGAAATGTAGCCCGACATCTCGGTAATGCAATCTTCAATTTCAACAGCCGGAATATACTGCGGAGAACTTCTTACAATAACCGTACTGTTACCGAAATCTTCAACTTCAAAGCCGCAATCGGAAAACATATCAAGATTATTAATTGCCGCATCATACTCGGTTTTTCCGAGAGTGACTGTAACAGGAGCAAGTAAAATCTGCCTGTAGTCAGCAGCCTTTTCGGCTTTGAGTTTTTCATAAATAATTCTCTCATGAGCGGCATGTTTGTCTATCAAAAGAATATCTTTATTGTTTTTTTCTGCAATGATATATGTATCGAAAGCCTCTCCGATATATTTGATGCTCGTCTGATTATCGTTTACAAGAACAGGCTCTTTTGATTTCTCAATAGATTCTTCCGAAACAATTACATTAACCTCTTTAGGGCTTACAATCGGACTTTTATCGGTAATACTTTCTGTATCAGTTTTTTCATCTTCAACAAGCGAAGTTGGCTGAACAATTTCAGGCTTGAAAGTTGATTTTAACTTTTCTTCCTCTTTTGCCTTATTTATCGCCTGTTTGCTGAAAATATCAAACGGATTGGATATATCCGCAACTTTTATATCATCAATGGACTTTGTAACAGAACGAATAGCTGCCTCATCATTCTTCTTATTATCATTAAATGCGACATCCGAAAACGGATTAAAATCATCGGATTTTTCTGATGTAGCAACAGGTGTTGTAACCTCTGTTTTTTGTATGTCAGGTATGGGTTTAGCATACTGTTTTTGTAGAAAATCATTTTTAGAACTTTGCACAACAGGCTTGTTCAGAATGGCAGGCGCATTGTTAAACGGATTAAATTTATTTTGCACTTCATTAAAAGCCGTTTCCTTTTTAAATGACGCTTTTTTACGGCTGTCATACTTCATAAGTGAAGATTTTACCGCATGATAAATCGCATCAAAAACAGGTCTTTCATTTATAAATCTGACCTCAAGCTTTGAAGGATGAACATTGACATCAATAATTTCACACGGCAATTCGATATTAAGGACACACGACGGAAATTTTCCGACCATAATTGAGCCCTTAAAAGCCTCTTCAAGTGCAACCATAGCCGTTCTGGTTTTGATGTACCTTCCGTTGATAAAAAAATTCTGCATATTACGATTTGGTCTTGAGTGTTCGGGCTTTGAAATATAGCCGTAAACCTTTATTGCATCAAGCTGATAATCAACCGGAATAAGTCCTTTCGCAAAATCTTTTCCAAAAACCGAATATATTGCAGAAATAAGTTTTCCGTCGCCGAATGTACGAAGAACCTGCTTTCCGTCCTTAATGTATGTAAATGCGATTTCGGGATGTGACAAAGCAGTTTTGTCGATTATATTTGAAACTGCGTTACCCTCAGAAACATCCTTTTTCAAAAATTTTGCACGGGCAGGAATGTTGTAGAACAAATCTCTGATAACAAATGTTGTGCCGACAGGACAACCTGCATCATCAAAGCTCTGTTCTTCACCGCCGTCAATTTCATATGAAGTTCCGATTTCCTCGTTTACATTCCTCGTAATAAGTTGAAGTCGTGACACTGCACAAATTGACGCAAGAGCCTCTCCTCTGAATCCGAGTGTAGAAATACTGTCCAGGTCAGATTCAACCTTAACTTTACTGGTTGCGTGTCTTAAAAACGCAACTTTGATATCGTCACGGTAAATACCGCAACCGTCATCGGCAACACGCATGAATGTTGTACCGCCGTTTTTTATCTCAACGGTGATATTTTTTGCGCCTGCATCAATTGAATTTTCTACAAGCTCCTTTATAACCGACGCCGGTCTTTCAACAACCTCGCCGGCGGCGATAAGTTCTGCAACATGCTTATCAAGTACGTTGATTACACCCATTTGTGTCACCTCCTAATATTAAATCATACCTTTAAGTTCATAAAGCAAGTTCATTGCTTCAATCGGAGTAAGAGTATTTATATCTGTATCTTTCAGCTTTTCAATCACGGGGCTTTCAACCGAACCGATAAGTGAAAGCTGCATATCGTCTGAATTATCCTGCTTTTGAATATTGGCATTCTCGTTTTTATATTTGCCGTGTTCAAGGTCTTTTAAAATTTCCTTTGCTCTTGAAATTACAGACTGCGGAATGCCTGCAAGCTTTGCAACCTCAATACCATAGCTGTCATCTGCTCCGCCGGGAACAATTCTTCGCAGAAAAGTAATGTCATCGCCACGCTTTTTAACTGCTATGTTATAGTTTTTTACACCGTCAAGGAGTTGTTCCATAACCGTGAGTTCGTGATAATGAGTTGCAAAAAGTGTTTTTGCACCGAGTTTTTTTCTGTCAGCACAAAATTCAAGCACTGCTCTTGCGATGCTCATACCGTCAAAGGTCGAAGTACCTCTGCCGATTTCGTCAAGAATAAGTAAGCTTTTTGAAGTTGCATTTTTAATGATATTGGCAACCTCGCTCATCTCAACCATAAAGGTTGACTGTCCAGATGCAAGATCATCAGACGCACCTACACGAGTAAAGATGCTGTCTACAATTCCGATTTCGGCAGAAGACGCCGGGACAAAACTGCCTATCTGTGCCATAAGAACAATAATGGCAATCTGTCGCATATAGGTTGACTTACCCGCCATATTGGGACCTGTAATAATTGCTACTCTGTCATTGGCAGAATCAAGGCTGACATCATTCGGAACAAACGGAGCATCCTTTAATATAGCCTCAACAACCGGATGTCTCGAATCTTTAATTCTTATAGCGGTTGAAAGATTTACATCAGGTCTTATGTATCTGTTGTCAGCCGCAACATTTGCAAGTGATGTAATAACATCAAGATTAGCAATGGCTTTTGCGGTTTTCTGAATTCTTTCAAGATTATCCGAAACCGTCTTTCTGATATCGTCAAAGAGGTTGTATTCAAGTGCAACCGATCTGTCTTTTGCACCGAGGATTCTGCCCTCTACATCTTTCAAATCCTGAGTAATATATCTTTCACAATTGGTGAGTGTCTGCTTTCTTATGTATGTTTCGGGTACCATGGATTTATATGAATTTGATACTTCAATATAATATCCGAATACCCTGTTATAACCGACTTTAAGCTTAGGAATTCCCGTTATATCACGCTGTTCAGCCTCAATACGGGCAAGAATTCCCTTTGAGTCATTCATATCGCCTGTCACGGAATCCAGCTCTTCGTTATAACCTCTCTTAATCATACCGCCCTCACGGACTGTAAACGGGGGTTCTTCAACGATTGCAGAATCAATAAGAGAATGAATGTCCTCAAGCTTATCAATGCTTTTATAAATATATTTAAGATAGACTGATTTGCAATCAACGAGCAAATCCGAAATCTGCGGAAGATTCTGAATTGCTCCGCAGAGTGAACGCAAATCTCTTGCATTTGCAGAACCGTAAACGATTCTTGTCATAAGTCTTTCAATGTCAAATATACCCGAGAGTGTGTCTGTAACATCCATACGGAGCATATTATCGTTTACAAGCTCTTCAATTGCACTCTGACGGTTGTTAATTGAAGTTATATTAAGCAAAGGATGTTCAAGCCATGAACGCATAAGGCGTTTGCCCATTGCGGTTTTTGTCTTGTCAAGCACCCACAAAAGTGACCCCTTTTTATCCTTTGTCAGCATTGTTTGTGTGAGCTCAAGATTACGCTGTGTGTTGTAATCAAGGCTCATATATTGATTTTCTTTGTAGAACTCAATGTGATTTATTCTTTCAAGACCCGTTTTCTGAGTATCACGAAGATATGAAAGCAATGCACCGAGAACGCATACAACAACAGATTTGTCAGATACGGTACTGTATTCATCCGCAAACTGCGATTTTACAACATCAGTACATACCGACTCGTCAAATTTTTCATCTTCGAGCATTTCAACTCCTGCCGAAAGTTTCGCTTTAATGAACTTAGGCAGCTCTTTCAGCTTTACAATGTCACCGCCAATGAGAATTTCACGGGGATTATAGCTTGTAAGCTGATTGGTAAGAACATTATAGCTGTCATTACCCCTGATTTCCGTAGCGTATAATTCTCCTGTGGAAATATCGCAAAAACAAAGTCCGATAGATTTATTTTTAGAATACATACAGCAAATGTAGTTGTTTTTGCTCTCATCAAGCATACTCGATTCCATTACGGTACCGGGAGTAATTACTCGAATAATATCACGCTTTACAAGACCTTTTGCCTTTGCAGGATCTTCCGTCTGTTCGCAAATTGCAACCTTATAGCCCTTTGCAACAAGTCTTGCAATGTAACCCTCACAGCTGTGAAACGGAACTCCGCACATGGGAGCACGCTCGGCCTGTCCGCAATCCCTTCCTGTAAGAGTAAGTTCAAGCTCCTTTGATGCAAGCTTTGCATCATCGTAAAACATTTCGTAGAAATCTCCAAGTCGGAAGAACAAAATGCTGTCTTTGTTTTCTTCTTTAATTTTGAAATACTGTTGCATCATTGGAGATAACTCCGCCATTTGTTTCACTTCCTTAACAAAATTTAGAACCGTTTATCAGCCGCAACCGCCGCATGTAGCACAACTGCCTGAGCATGATGACTGGCTGTAATCAGCAGTCTCGGGATCTGCGCCCTCAGCAGACTGCTGAACAATTGCGAGAACTCTGTTTGCAACAACATCAAAAGCAGCCTTTGCATCATTGTAGGCAATCATATTCTCGTTTGACATAATCTGAGAATATGCCTCTCTCATCTCAGTATTAAGCTTAGAAAGCTTTTCCTGATCTCTCTCTTTTTTCGATGCTTCATTGTTTATTGACATTCTTTTAAGATTGAATTCACCGATAAGACGCTGAAGCTCCATATCTGCATCTGCATTCTTCTGAGCATCCTGCAATTTTTTATATGAGTCTTCTTCCTGAATGAGTCTTCCGAGTTCTCTTGCTTTCTCAATGATATCCATAGTTTTAACCTCCGATTATTTTACAAGCTCACCCTTTAATATCCAGTTGCGAGCCCTTGTTATTTTTACATTTCTGAATGTTCCGATACAGTCCTTTGATCCTTCAAGCTCAACTATTATGTTACCGCTTGTACGACCGCACAATTCACCGTTCTTATCGTTTTCACCTTCAATAAGTACCTTTTCGGTTTTGCCAACCATTGAAGAACAACGCTTTGCCGCAATTTCTTCCTGAACATCAAGAAGTTCACGGAACCATTTTGATTTTTCTTCAGCGGAAATCGGATCGTCCATTTTAGCCGCAGGAGTACCTACTCTCGGTGAGAAAATGAAGGTAAAGAGTGATGTAAATTCAACCTCACGGATAAGCGATAAAGTTTCTTTGAAATCTTCATATGTTTCACCCGGAAAACCTACAATGATATCACTTGTAAGTGAAAGACCGTCAATTTTCTCTTTAGCATAATTGATTATTTCAAGATACTTTCTGCGGTCATAGTGACGGTTCATTGCTTTAAGCACTCTGTCCGAACCGCATTGGAACGGAAGATGAAGATGCTTGCTTATATGAGTACCCGATGCAATTGTGTCAATAAGTTCCTTTGAACAATCCTTCGGGTGAGATGTCATAAAGCGAAGCCAATAATCTCCGTCAATTGAATCAACCTCACGCAAAAGCTGTGAAAAGTTTAATTTCTCGGAAAGACCTTTTCCGTAGGAATTTACATTCTGACCGAGAAGGGTAATGTCTTTATAACCCGACTCAATCATATTTTTAGCCTCAGAAACAATAATATTCTTTTCACGACTGCGTTCTCTGCCTCTTACATAAGGCACAACACAATATGTACAGAAGTTGTTGCAACCGTACATAATCGGTAACCAACCCTTGAAAGTGCCGTCACGCTTAACAGGAAATCCCTCATAAAGTTGATTATCGTCATTACCTCTTTCAAACACTCTTTTGCCATCAAGAAGAGCGTTATACATAAGCTCAGGAAAATGGTGCAATGAATGAGTACCAAACACAAGTCCTACAAAAGGAAAGCTCTTGTAAATTTTATTGGCAACATGCTCCTGCTCCATCATACAACCGCACAAAGCAATAAGAATCTGCGGATGCTTACGCTTTAGATTTTTTAATGCACCTACATTGCCGAACACTCTGTCCTCAGCATGTTCTCTTACGGCACAGGTATTGAAAAGTATGAAATCTGCATTGTCCGGTTCATCTGCAAACTCAAATCCCGACTGTTCAAGCATACCCTTAATTTTTTCACTATCAGCCACATTCTGCTGGCAGCCGTATGTTCTGATATACGCAACAGGTTTCTCTCCTCTTTTGCGAATATCCATAATTTCAGCTATTAAATTCATATACTCCGATTGTTTTTCGGAAATTTTCTGACTGTCAGGCAAAGAAATGCCTCCTAACCCATTGTATTAACTGTTAGATTATAACACAAGATATACGGTTTTTCAATGTTTTTCACAGGTTTTTCAAAATTTACTTCTTATAAGTCTGAAACAGAGAACCATATCCGGACGGTATATTACCCACTATTACGGATTGTGCAATTTCAAAATCGGTAGTAAATGTTATTTTGCCTGAATAATCAAGCGAGGTAGTCATTATTTTTGAGGTGAGCAAAAGCTTTATATGGTGGATTGTCTGATTTATTCCCGCTTGTTCAAATGTACTTATAACTTCCGAGGAAAAGCTTCCTGTAAGATTAAAATTTACGGGAATGCAAGGTCCGACATTTGAGAGTATTGAAATATTCGTAAATGAACCGAGAGGTATTTCAATTTCATTGTCATATACCTTAGCTATTTCCTTTTGTACGGCTTTCGTGATGTCGGCTTTAATTCTGTTGATTTTGAATGAATCCGTTTCAATTGACTGCACATTTCCGTTTTTATCACAATTAATCTTTGCAATATCACTGTAAGAATAATTAAGCCTGTCAAGTGTATTATTCACTGCATCGCAGACAGAATTTACAGACAATATTTCAGCCTGAATTCTTATGTACTCCGGTCTGAAATCTGACAAATGCACCTCGCAGAAAACAGTAACACCGATAATCAGTAAAACCACAGAAAGAAGTATTTTCTTTAAAAGAACAAATTTTCTTTTACACCTTTTTCTGTACAACATAAAAACACCCCTCGTATATACTATACGAAGGGTGTTTGTTTTGTTAATTATTCTTCTGTGTCCGAACAACCGTCGCATGATGCACAATCGGCATCACACTCGTCATCTTCCTCATTGCTGAAAAGCTCTGAAAAATCAAACTCAAGATTCTCACCGCAGTTAGGACACTCGATTTCGCCTTCAAGAAGGACATCTTCGGAAACATTAAGCTTCTGACCGCATGAATCACAAGTTACCTCATAAAAAGGATTCTCTTCATCATCAAAATCGTAATCGTCATCTTCATCGTCATAATCTTCAATGTCATAGTCCTCGTCATCGTAAACATCAGACTCAACATCAGCAAGATCCTGATCAATTTCGTCAACCTGAGCGCTTAACTCATCGTAAAGTTCTTCCATGTCAGATACTTCAAAAGCCATATCATCAAGAAGATCAACGATTGCATTAAGAACCTTTACTTCAGGTTTTGACTCATCAAGCTCAAGACCGTCGCAAAGACCGCGAATGTAAGAAATTTTTTCAGTAAGATTCATAACTGATTCTCCCGCAGAAATTATGCTCTGCCCATATATTCGCCTGTTCTTGTGTCGATCTGAATAACTTCGCCCTCATCAATAAAGAGAGGAACTTTAATTTCAGCACCTGTTTCAAGAGTTGCAGGCTTTGTAGCGTTGGTTGCTGTGTCACCCTTAAAGCCGGGGTCTGTCTTTGTAACCTTAAGTTCAACAAAGTTCGGAGGCTCAATGCCGAATACATTGCCCTTGTAAGAAAGAACCTTGCACACCATATTTTCCTTAACAAACTTAAAGTTGTCGCCGAGAACGCTCTTGTTAATCGGAATCTGCTCCCATGTTTCTGTATCCATGAAGTAGTAAAGATCGCCGTCTGAATAGCTGTATTCCATATCCTTTCTGTCAATGAAAGCTGTGGGATACTTATCATTCGGGTTGAAAGTTTTTTCAACTACTGCGCCTGTAATAACATTTCTGATTTTAGTTCTTACAAATGCAGCACCCTTACCGGGCTTTACATGCTGGAATTCAATGATTGATACAACCTGACCGTCCATTTCAAATGTAACGCCGTTTCTGAAATCACCTGCTGATATCATTAGTAATACCTCCTAATTATCTTTCATACGGAAATACGGTAATGTATGCCGTAATATAACAATTTACATTATACATAACAATGACAAAAAATGCAAGACTTTTATTACACAATAATGAGTTCTTTGGGGAGTGAAACAAAGTTTTTGTACCCTGTATCAGTCACACAAAGCATATCTTCAATGCGAACACCGAATTTACCCGGCAGATATATTCCCGGTTCATCGGTTATTATCATTCCTTTTTTCAGCATTGTTTCACTTCTCGGAGATACAACGGGAGATTCGTGGATATCAAGTCCTACACCGTGACCGGTTGCATGACCGAAATATTTTCCGTAACCGTTTTCCGAGATTATATCTCTTGCAATTTTATCGACATCAGAACATTTTGCTCCGGGTTTTACGCTGTCAAGTACAGCAAGCTGAGCTTTTAATACGATGTCGTAAACCTTTTTCATTTCTTCATCAGCCGACTTGATTGCTACCGTACGCGTAGTATCACTGTGATAGCCGTCAAAAATTGAGCCAATATCAAAAGTAAAGAAATCTCCCTCACTGACAATATCATCTGACGGAACTCCGTGAGGCAATGAAGTCTTTTTGCCTGTAATCGTGATGAGGTCAAATGAAACACCTTCACCGCCGTTAAGCTTTATGAGATGTTCAAGCTCAAGTGCAACCCTGCGTTCGCTGACACCGGGTTTTAGGTAATTCAACACCTCAAGGTATGACTTTTCGGTTATCTCCTGTGCTTTAGCTATTTTTTTAATTTCTGATTCATCCTTGATACATCTGATTTCTTCAATCTTATGATCAAGACTGCCGTCACAAACGCACTCAATATTATTTTCCGAAAAAGCCTTTTTAAAACGATTATATTTTTCAACCGTAATATCGGATGCCTCAAAAAATACATTCGCAACAGAATTGTTCTTCAATTCGCTTATAAGGTCTTTAAACAACTTAGTAAAGCAAACAACCCTGCATCCGCTTGATTTTTTTAAAGCAGCCTCATGATATCTGAAATCAACAAAAAGGACAGTTTCATTTTCAGTCACAAGTAAATAGCCTTCGCTGTGAAAGAATCCGCAAAAATAACCGATATTCTTCTCATTAGTCAACAAAACAGCCTGACTGTTACTGTCAAGAACCGTCTTTAAATTTTCAAGTCTTTGCTCAAATAAAGAGTTTTGCATTACATCAAGTCCTTTAATGCATTGATTGCGAGAAAGTAACTGTTTTTGCCAAAACCTGCAATCTGACCGACACAAACAGGTGCGATTACAGATGTATGTCTGAACTCTTCTCTTGCGTGAATATTAGACATATGAACCTCTACAAAAGGAATCTTTACACAAGCAATGGCATCTCTTAAAGCATAGCTGTAATGTGTGAGAGCGCCTGCGTTAATTACAACACCGTCAAAGTTACCCTTTGCCGAATGAATTTTATCGATAAGATCTCCCTCGTGATTTGACTGAAAAACTTCGGCAGAAAAGCCGCTGCTTTCTGCATATGAAATAATCTGCTTTTCAATATCGGAGGCAGTTTCTTCTCCGTATATTCCCTTTTCACGGACGCCTACCATATTGAGGTTTGGTCCGAGTATAACAAGAATCTTTTTCATAGTGTCACCTTTTTTCAAAGAAATATGAAGATAAAACAAAAAGCGGACAGAATGCTCTGTCCGCCTGTTTGATTACCTGTATTTGCGTTTGCGAGCTGCTTCGGATTTTTTCTTACGCTTTACAGAGGGCTTTTCATAAGCTTCTCTTTTGCGAACCTCAGCAATAACGCCAGCTCTGGCACACTGCTTTTTGAATCTTCTTAAAGCACTTTCAAGGGATTCATTCTCTTTAAGTCTAATCTCTGCCATCTATCTTCCCTCCCATCTGCCACCGGGCATGGGTAATTTGCATATAATTGCAAATGTTATTATACATTATAACTCGAATAATGTCAATAGCATTGTAGAAATTTAGGTCAAATTAATTTTAAAAGTTGAATTATGGCTTAACAACAAGGTTTACAAGTTTCTTCGGAACAACAATTTCTTTAATAATTTTCATTCCGTCAATAGCTTTTTTGACATTTTCATCATTCTTTGCAAGATCAAGAACAGCATCCTTGTCTGCATCAACAGGAATGTTAAGCTTAGCTTTAATTTTGCCGTTTACCTGAACAACAATTTCTACACTTTCGTCAACGCATTTTGACTCGTCATATTCAGGCCACTCAGCTTCGGCAAGAATACCGTTGCCAAGCTTACAAGCCTCGTAAACTTCTTCCGTAACATGAGGAGCAAACGGATTAAGGAGAATTGAGAAAATTCTGAGTTCTTCCTTATTAATTGACTTTACATTTGAAATATCGTTGATTAAAGCCATAAGAGTTGCGATAGCAGTATTGAACTTTATATTTTCAATATCCTCGCCAACCTTTTTGATTGCCTTGTTAAATGAACCTTCAAGCTCAGGTCGGATTTTATCACCGTCAATGAGAACGCTCTGAAGATTCCAGTAACGCTCAACGAATCTGCGACAGCCTCTGATGCTTGCCTTACTCCACGGAGCAGCCTTTTCAAAGTCACCAATGAACATTTCATATAAACGCATTGTATCTGCACCGTATTCGTCAACGATTTCATCGGGATTTACGACATTGCCTCTTGATTTACTCATCTTCTCGCCGTTTTCACCGAGAATCATGCCGTGTGAAGTACGCTTAGCGTATGGTTCCGGAGTAGGAACAACACCGATATCATAGAGGAACTTATGCCAGAAACGGCTGTAAAGAAGGTGGAGAGTTGTATGCTCCATACCGCCGTTGTACCAATCAACAGGTGACCAGTAGTTAAGAGCCTCTTTTGATGCAATGGCATTTTTATTGTGCGGGTCCATATATCTGAGATAGTACCATGATGAACCTGCCCACTGAGGCATTGTATCGGTTTCTCTCTTAGCCTTACCGCCGCAGCAAGGACAGGTTGTGTTAATCCAGTCTGTCATCTTGGCAAGCGGTGATTCTCCGTTATCAGTCGGTTCATATGACTCAACCATAGGCAGTCTGAGCGGAAGGTCTTTTTCATCAATCGGAACATAGCCGCACTTCTCACAATATACCATTGGAATAGGCTCGCCCCAATAACGCTGACGGGAGAATACCCAGTCACGGAGTTTGTAGTTAACCTTTGAATGACCCTTACCCTCACTTGTGAGCCAGTCAATAATTTTCTTCTTTGCTTCATCAACAGTAAGGCCGTCAAGCATGCCCGAGTTAACCATAATACCCTTGGCACAATCTGTGTAAGCCTCTTCCTGAACATTGCCGCCTTTAACAACTTCAATAATAGGA
>ULVN01120908.1_pt1 | contig 20829 bp, 17 predicted proteins | sample 1959491 | NCBI WGS metagenome assembly ULVN01 (sample SAMEA4835787, study PRJEB28245) | human gut metagenome | biome: gut microbiome; material: fecal sample | place: Denmark | collected 2008 | reverse complement strand
ATATGAAATTCGATTCTGCGAATGAATCAGTGCTTCCCTAGCTGACTAGCACACCAACTCACTAGTCCACTAATGAACCTTCACGCCCACAGGGCGTATCAATAAGAGGGCGCCTTCTAAAATTAAAAGGCGCCCCACCACAACCCTCGCGCCGTAAGGCGCGTCAAACCCTAGGGAAGCGCTGATTAAATCACTGTCTGCTTTTATTCTTGGATTTTTATGCAATGCAAGGAATGGGACGACGCGAATAGCCAGCTATTTAAGGAGTCCCGCGACGAAGCAGTGCATAAAAATTCTTATAAAAGCAGACTCTATGAATGAATCAGTGCTTCCCTAGCCCGCAGGGCCGTCTAAGCGGGCTGCGAAGCAGTCCCGTTACACAGACATGATTTCCTTAATCTTTCTGTCGGTAACAGCTTCTACTTCCTTGATTTTCTTATCGGTGAGCTTCTGGATCTTGTCTTCCGTATCCTTAATCACGTCTTTGGAAACGTCGCTGTTTTTTTCTTCCTTTTTCAGGAATACATTGCCGTCGCGGCGGATGTTGCGGACTGCCACCTTGGCTTCTTCAGATTTTTTGTTGACCACTTTTACCAGTTCCTTACGTCTTTCTTCGGTAAGCTGGGGAATGGCCATGCGGATAAGGTTGCCGTCGTTCATGGGAACCAGACCCAGGTCAGACTGGAGAATTGCTTTTTCGATTTCCTTCAGAAGGCTCTTATCCCAAGGCTGTACCACCAGCATTCTGGCTTCCGGTACGGTTACGGAGGCTACCTGGGTCACCGGGGTGCGGCTGCCGTAGTATTCTACGAATACCCGGTCCAGCAGGCTTGCATTGGCCTGGCCGGTACGGATGGATGTGAATTCGTTTTTCAGGGCGGTAATGGATTTGTCCATTTTCGCAGATAAGTTTTTCAGTTCGTCTTCGTACATAATTATTTCCTTTCAATGAGGGTGCCCAGGGTTTCTCCCTTGCAGGCTTTCACAATGTTTCCGGGAACATCAATATTAAAGACAACGATGGGAATATTATTGTTCATGCAGAGGGTAATGGCAGTATTGTCCATAACAGCCAGCTGTTTCTGGAGCACGTCATTATAGGTAAGATGGGTAAACATCTTGGCTTCCGGATGATACTTCGGATCCGCATCGTACACACCGTCGGTCTGTTTCTTGGCCATGAGCATCACGTCCGCTTCGATTTCCGCACTGCGGAGGGCTGCGGTGGTGTCGGTGGTGAAATAGGGATTGCCGGTGCCGGCGCCGAAGATGACAACTCTTCCCTTTTCCAGATGACGGATAGCCCGGCGGCGAATATAGGGTTCTGCAATCTGGCGCATTTCAATGGCGGTCTGCACGCGGGTGGATACGCCCAGTTTTTCCAGTGCATCCTGCAGGGCTACGGAGTTAATTACCGTAGCCAGCATGCCCATGTAGTCGGCGGAGGCACGGTCCATGCCGCCCTGGCTGCCCTTGAGGCCTCTCCAGATATTGCCGCCGCCTACAACGACAGCGATTTCCACACCGGACTCGCAGGCTTCCTTGATTTCCCCTGCCAGACGGTAAACCACTTCCGGATCAATGCCGAAGCCCTTGTCATTGGCCAGTGCTTCGCCGGATAATTTCAGCATAACTCTCTTATAACGTTTCGTTTCAGCTTCCATGGTACACCCCCAGAAACAACATAACGGATCTACATCTATTATATAGTATTTCCATCCATTTACAAAATAAGAGAACACCGGAAAGTGTCCTCTTATATGTAAATTACTGATTCAGCTGTTTAGCAACTTCTGCTGCCAGATCGTCCTGTTTCTTTTCAATGCCTTCACCCAGCTGGAAACGGGCAAAACGGAGAACGTCCGCATTCTTGGACTTCAGGAGTTTGGCAATGGTGAGATCGCCGTCTTTAATGAATTCCTGGTCAACAAGGCATACTTCCTTGTAGTACTTGTTGATTCTGCCAAGAACCATCTTTTCGATGATCTTCTCAGGTTTGCCTTCGTTTCTTGCTTCCACTGCAAGAACTTCTTTTTCATGTTCGATTTCAGCCTGCGGAACTTCGGTGCGGTTAAGGTATGAAGGATTAGCTGCAGCGACCTGCATGGCAATGTCCTTGCCCAGTTCGTCGTCTCCGCCTTTAACTTCAACCAGAACGCCAATCTTGCCGCCGCCATGGATATAGCTGTAAACTTTGCCTTCAGCGCTTTCGTAACGTACGAAACGACGTACGGAAATGTTTTCGCCGATTTTAGCAACAGCTTCGGTTACGGTATCTTTAACAGTCTTGCCGTTCAGGTCGGATGCCAGGAGAGCTTCCACATCGGCAGGATTTACGGCAATAATCTGCTGGGCAATGGATGCAGCCAGAGCTCTGAAGTCTTCGTTGCTTCCAACAAAGTCGGTTTCGCAGTTGACTTCAACGATGGTACCGGTTTTGCCATCTTCGGAGATAGCGGAAACTACAGCACCTTCAGCAGCTACGCGGCTTGCCTTCTTCGCAGCCTGGGACAGGCCCTTTTCGCGGAGAATATCAACAGCCTTGTCCATATCGCCTTCAGCTTCAACCAGTGCCTTTTTGCAGTCCATCATGCCTGCACCGGTTTTAGTACGCAGATCTTTTACCATACTAGCTGTGATTTTCATCTTATGACCTCCATCATAAAATTCAAGGTGTTTGTCAGATAAAGAGGGGCAGTGCCCCGGGGGTTTTAAAGGGCCCCCGAACCATTAGATTATTCCTTGTCTTCAGCAGCAGCTTCTTCGGCCGGTGCTTCAGCAGCTTCACCTGCTTCTTCTGCAGCAGCTTCAGCTTCCTGCTGGCCCTGACGGCCTTCCAGAACAGCATCAGCCATTTTGCTGGTGAGCAGTCTTACAGCGCGGATAGCGTCATCGTTGGCAGGAATCGGGAAATCGATAACGTCGGGATCGCAGTTGGTATCAACGGTAGCAACAACGGGGATGTGGAGCTTATGAGCTTCAGCAACAGCGATTTCTTCCTTCTTGGAATCGATAATGAAGATAGCTCCGGGCAGTCTCTTCATATCTTTGATGCCGCCAAGGTTCTTTTCCAGCTTTTCCAGTTCTCTCTTCATAAGGATAACTTCCTTCTTCGGATACTGGTCAGTGGTGCCTTCTTCAAACATCTTTTCCAGTTCCTTCAGACGGTTGATACGGGTCTGGATGGTACGGAAATTGGTGAGCATGCCGCCGAGCCAGCGTTCATTTACATAGAACTGGTTGCAGCGGGTAGCTTCTTCCTTCACGGAATTCTGAGCCTGCTTCTTGGTGCCTACGAACAGAATCGGTTCACCCTTAGCTGCTACATCACGGATGAAAGCATAAGCTTCTTCAACCTTCTTCACGGTCTTCTGCAGATCGATGATGTAGATACCGTTGCGTTCGGTGAAAATGAACCGAGCCATCTTCGGGTTCCAGCGACGGGTCTGATGACCGAAATGAACGCCTGCTTCTAACAACTGTTTCATGGATACAACTGACATAATAAAAACCTCCTGTTAATAACCTCTGCCCGCTTCTTCTCCCATAACCACCCTGTCAGAGGGCACAGATATGAAATCCACGGACATGTGTACTTGTACTCAAGCTTTTCTATTTTATCAAAAAGAAATGGGAGATGCAAGGGGAAAATTTGACGCCCCCTGCGGGCGTGCGGTTTTACCAGCCCGCAAGCATACAAAACCGATTTTATACAAATGAGAGGCAAAGCCCCCTTTGCGCCCGGAGCCGCTCCGCGGCTCTTATATTAATCTTTCAAAATATGGAATCTTCTTAATTCCCCATGTAATCACTACACCCAGGGCGTAGGCTATGCAGATCCAGATGACCGCATCGATGAAGGGGATGCGGTACATATATTTCAAAAGTACATGGGTGTAAATCACATGGGTGAGGTTTCTTGTAATTTCCTCAAAAAGCATGACGCCGAAGGACATACTGCCGAAGAATACCAGCGCCCTGGCCGCCTTTTCCGACACATGATGGTTGGAAAACCACCAGCGGCAGGTGCAGAAGAGGAAGGCTGTATTGAGGAAAAGGAAGGAGTCGTAGAACCGCTCTGAAATAGCTTCCGTCATGCCGCCGGCTACTACGCCGTGATACCAGGTCATGGTGCCTGCCACACAGGTGCCAAGGAGTGCCGCCATTCCCAGTTTCACCAGATTTCGTTTCGTCAGCCAGCTTTCCGGCAGCACATTTTCAATCCAGTAACCCATAAGAAAGTAGAAAGTCGGTTCGCTCACTGCCAGAAGGGGATTCAGGAAATAATTCATTTCCGCACTCCCTTTAAAGATAAGGAAGGAAATCACCGGCACCAGCCCTACAAAGAAGAGATTGAGACCGATCAGGTAAAGGTAAAGATTTTCATCCATGGCCTTCACCAGTTTCCTCCAGACAGGAAGCATGAGAAGGAAGGAAATGTAAATATAGAGAAAATAGTAAGCCGTAGCCAGGTCCGAGGTGTATAGCATGGTAAAGAACTTGGCAATGTGACCGGGAATGGAAAGAGGCAGGTTATGGTAGAACCATACATAGTTGATGAAGGAAAAAACAAAAATTACCTGCAGGAACCGCCATATCCTCTTCTTCCAGATTTTTGATACAGGTTCCTCTTTCCCCAGAAGGAGGGCGCCGGAAATCATAAAGAAAATAGGCACCGCCGTCTTCACCAAAAAAGGCACTGCCAGATAGAGGGGATAGAAAAAGGAAGCGGGCCGATTGATAAAAAGGGAAAATCCGGCAGTGGATGTATGGGTAAACATGACCAGCCAGATACAGAGGGCTCTTAGAAATTCAATATGCAGCTTCTTCTTCCTTCCGACCGCAGGAGCCTTGTTTTCTGTGTTCATAGGATTAGGATACCTTCTTTCCGGGTTAGTGTGATAATGGGCCGCGAAGCGGCGGAGGTTCAAAGGGTAGAGAGGGGTTCCTCCCCCACCCTATTGTGCCCCCGCTTGCGGGGAAAGGTGGTGCGTCAGCACCAAAGGGGGCGGGCCCGTAAGGCCCGTGGGTTGTGTAGAAGGGTTGTGTAGAAAGGTTCTTAAGTTTGACCGGCCTTTGGCGGTCGGGTTCTCAGGTTTGACGGCGGCTCCGCCGCCGAGGGTTGTGGATAGCCGCTGGCGCGGCAATGATTATGAAGTCAGCGTTACGGGATTACCCTCCTGCTGCTTAAGTCACAGTAATGTTTAGCGTGAATTGGCCGCCTTTCACGGTCAGCCGACTAAAAGGAAGGCCTCTTATTGGGCAGGCTAGGGAAGCGCTGATTAATTCGCAGAATCTGCTTTTATAAGAATTTTTATGCGCTGCTTCGTCATGGGACTCCTTAAATAGCTCGCTATTCGCGTCGCCCCATTCCTTGCATTGAATAAAAAATCAAGAATGAAAGCAGACAGTGATTTAATCAGCGCTTCCCTAGTTCACTAGCACACCAGCTCACTAGCCCACTAAACCGGTTTTATACTTACTGGCGCCCTTCATTATTTAAAAGGGCGCCCACCACAACCCTCACGCTGAAAGCGTGTCCATATCGGGAATACATCCAACCTCCACTAATGCCTTAACTCCCCACCTGTTCAATCTGCCCTGCAGACAGGTGGATGAATTCTCCTGTCCCCTTTTCGTACCCCACTTCTTCTGCAATATGCATGGTTCTTTCGTGGCAGGTGAAAAGGAAAATTTGCTGTTTCTTCCCCAGTTCCATAAGGAAGCGGAGAGTTTCCCGCTGCCGTTTTTCGTCAAAACGGACGAAAATGTCATCCAGCACAATGGGCAGCGGTTCGATCTGCTCTCCGAAGGAAAGAGCCATGGCCAGGCGGATGGCAAGGAATACCTGGTCGCCGGTACCGGAGGACCAGATTTTTTCGTTTTTCACAGCATGGGTACTGTCTTCGATGAAAATATCCTTTCCATTGTCTGCCATGTGAAGGGAGTATTTCCCCATGGTCATGTCCTTCAGAAATTCGTTGGCCATTTTCATGATCTGCGGCTGGCGGCCCGATTCGTAAATGGTCTGGGCCCGGGTCAAAAGTTCTTCGGTGTACATGAGGGTCAGCCATTCTTCCAGGGCGGATTTCAGTTCCGCTTCGATTTTTTCTTTTTTCTGGAGGGCACTGGTCATGGAGTCGTCCCCTGCCAGGCGGAAGATTTCGTTGTCGATGGCGCCCTGGCTTCTCTGGAGTTCGCCCAGTTTAGCCGATTCTTCTTCGATCCGGCGGGACAGTGTATTATGGGTTTCCATCCACTGGTCGTACTGGCCTGTTTCCAATGCATGCCAGAGGGCTTCAAATTCTTCTTCTCCGCCGGCGTACATGCGAAGGTCCTGTTTTACCCTTTCCCATTCCTTTGCAATCTGGTCATGGTGTTCGTGGGCATTGACCTTTTCTGCAAATTCTTCCGCATTTTTAGCCTGAACAAGGTTCAGCAGGGTATCCATTTCCCGTTGGCAGGAGGCCCAGCCTTCGTCCAGCTTGCTCATTTCCTTTTCATAGGCTTCGTGCTGCTTGTTCTTTTCCTGCAGCGCTTCCCACTCCAGACTGCGGCGATGGTTTTCTTCGTAAATGTCGGCTATGCCATCGGGACTGACGGCGTAGGGAAGTCCGGTGGCCTTGATGATAGACTGGGCTCTTGCTGCAAAGGCATCCAGTTTGGCGTCGATCTGCTCCAGGCGGAAATCAAGGATTTTCCCCTTTCCTTCGGCGGAGTAAATCTTCTGCCACTGTTCCTGCAGGGCGGAAAGATTTTCCGCTCCTGTTTTTGGAAGGCTGTTTCTTTTGAGCCAGTCGTTCCAGGCTTTTTCCGCCTTATTCCTTTTTTCGGTCAGGATTTCCCCCTCTTCTTCCCAGTTTTTATGCTGCTGCATCTGTTTCCGGATGGTTTCCTTTTTCCAGGAAACGGCCTGGCGTTTTGCCTGGTCCTTGTAGAAACCGGACCGTTTTTCCTGCATCAGGTTATGGAAAGCTTTCAGTTCATCCACCGTCTTCGGTGCCTGGCCCGGGAATTTTTCGCTCACCTTTTCCCGCAGTGTTTCCAGCTCTTCTTTGCGAAGAGCCAGTTTTTCCAGGGTATTTCCCTTTTTATGGATAACATGGCTGTGAAGGTAGAAAAATAAGACAGCAAGGACTGCGGCGCCGCCGGCGCCGTACATGGACATAATGCCTGCCTTGGCCATGTAAAAGGCAGCTATGCTGCCCGCCGCCATGAGGACAAAGGCCATGCTGAGCCACAGCCAGGGAGTGAATTTCTTATCCTCCGTAGCGCTGATACTGTCCATTTCAGACTGCACGTCCGCTTCTTCATGAAGCACCTGCTCCAGCTCACTGGCCATGGATTCGATATTCTGCCAGTCGGACTCCGATTCTTCCTTTTCCGGCAGCTCCATGTCATCGGAAAGTTTTTCCACTTCCGGTTCCCGCTGCTCCCAGAAATGGAGCTCATTATTCCTGACGCCCAGGCTTTTGGAGAGACGTCTCCCCTCTTCCCAGTCCACGTTCACGCAGGGCTTATCCAGATTCAGGGTATGATCCCACAGGGGAAGGGAATAACCAAGATTGACGAAATCGATGCGCCAGTCCGATTTTTCCTTTTCCATTTCTTCAGCGTCCGCCATGGTCTGTCGCCACTGGCCCAGATCTACGTAGAGCTTTTCCAGCTCGTTTTCCACGCCCATCCAGGGAATGATTTCTTCTTTTTTCACAGGTTTGTAGGCATCCAGCTTTTCCTGCAGGGACTCTTTCTGGTCGTGAATCACCTTCATGCGGTTCATAAGCTGGTTCCACTGTTCCTTGCCGTTGGAGGGGAACATGGTAACCTGGGATGACAAATCCAGCTGGTGCTTCACACTCACCGCCTGCTGATAGTATTTCCAGGCACCCAGCCGTTTTTCCAGGCGGCTGTTTTCTTCATTATCTTTGTCCAGCTTTAACTGCAGGTCGGCGATTTCCTTTTTCATTTCCTCCTGCCGGTGCTGGAGGTCGGAAAAATCCTTTTCCTGTCTGGAAAGGCCATCCAATTCTTTTTCCGCTTCTTCCAGGTCAGAAGCCAGCTGGTTGATTTTTCTCTTGCCCTGGGCACTGGAGGTGAAGAGTTTTCCCTTGGCTTCCTCCAGTTCTGCCTTGGCATTAGCCAGTTTGTCGCCGCCCTGGAGCATGAAGAAACGACTCCTCACGGTGTCGTTGGCCAGGAAGGAGGCGCCCTGCAGGTCTTCCAGACCTACGGCGAATATCTTTTCATAAATGGAACGGTTGAGACCGTGCCACCAGGCGGCAGGCAGGTCTTCCGTAAATTTCACATGGTTTGCATTTTCAAACCACTGCTCCTTTTCGTTCCGGAATACGCGGTAAAACTGGCCGTCGGAACGGACAAAGCCCATATTTCCTTTCCGCCCCTGCCACTTGCCCCTTCCGTAGCCGAAGAGCATATCCCGGATGAAACGGAGCATAGTGGTTTTACCGCTTTCATTTTCTCCCATTACGATATTGAGGGACGTCTGGGAGGGCTGCCAGGAGGCATCATGATAAATGCCGTACTGCTGGAGCTGAAGATCGGTAATTTTCATTTTTCCTCCTCTTTTGTCAGCATTTCCGCTCCCAGAAGCTCTGCTTTCTGAAAGGCATGAAGCAGGCTTTCGTCAGAGAGGGAATGGAGCAGTTTCCTGTATCTCACAAACTCCGGCTGCTGCTCAGCGATTTTACGGAGCTCTTCTTTTTTCTTTTCCTCATCCAACCGGTCTATATCATCGAAGGCCTTCAGGAAATTTCCCGTCACATCAGGTAGTTCCCGTCTTTCCTTCAAGTCGATGGCACTCTTTGTCCTGTCTTCCAACCGGACAAACCAGGCAAAGAGGTAGCGGAACTGTTCCTTGTCGTTCAGTGACTGAAGGATGAAATCCCTGCCGTCCTCGGTGGACAGCACATCATGGAGAGGGCCGCTTCCGGTGCAGATAAGGCGAATGATATTGGGCCTTCCGGTGAGTTCCTTAAGGCCGCTTCTTCTCTTGGTTACTGCCTGGATCAGCTCTTCCGCCTGGGAATAGGCGGAAATATCCATGGTCATATCCATCCAGCGGATAGTGTCGGTTTCAATAAATTTCAAAGTCACCGTGCCGTAGGCTCCTACATCCACCAGATAGCATCCCCGGGGGCCTGTTTCCCGAAGGCTGAGGCCCTGGGTATTGCCAGGATATACAATGTAGGGGGACGTGGAAATGGTTTTGCGGGTATGCACGTGGCCCAGGGCCCAGTAATCCATGGCGGAAGCCTTCAGATCGTCTGTCGTGCAGGGGGCATAGGGCGAATCGGCACTTCCCACATCCGTATGGAGCATGCCGATGGCAAAGCCGTCCTCCTTTTCCCGGTGGAATTCTTGTGCCAGGTTTTCCTTCACGTGCCGGGTTTTATAGGAAATCCCGTAAATAGTGGCCGCCTTTTCCCCATCCTTCATCAGGGGAACGGCTTCCACATGGTCAGCGGGGAAAATATGAACTGTTTCCGGAAGCGGGATATCCGCCCGCCAGGCCTCGCCGGGGTCATGGTTCCCATGAACCATAAAAATCCGGATGCCCCCCTGGGCCGCCCGATAAAGTTCTCGGGCAAAGGCCATCTGGGCGGACAGACTGTGATGGTCGCCATTGTAAACATCGCCGGAAATCAGGATGGCATCCACCCGGTTCTCCAGGGCAGCATCCACCACCTTCTCAAAGGCTTTAAAAGTGGCCTTCCCTATCTGTTCATTCCAGGGACCGCTGCTTCCCATGCGGATATCGCTGAACGGTTCTCCCAGATGAAGATCAGCACAATGGATAAAAGAAAAATGTTTACCCATACGTCCTCCTTGTAAGTTTCTTGTATATGTCTTTAGGGTTTCTAGTTTGTAGTTTCTAGTTTCTAGTTTCTAGTTTGAGGGTTCAAAAGGTTCAGAGGGTTCAGAAGGGAAGGTATCACCGCTTCGCGGCGATGAGTATAAAGTCAGCATTACGGGATTGGCTTTTGTGTCTCAAATGCTGCATGGCGGAAAGCCGGAGCTTTATTGTGCCCCCGCACAGCGGGGCGGCAAGCGAACTTGGTTCGTAGGGGAGTGATAGCGACCTGAGAACCAAGTGAGACGCTTTCCCGTGGAGAAAGATGGTGGCGAAGCCACCAAAGGGGGAGCGCTTTTCCAACGCCCGCAAGGGCGGTTTGCCTGTTTTCCATCGGGCGAAGCCCGGTTGTAAAGGTTTTATTCATACCGGCGGCGGAGCCGCCCACCACAATCCTTGAGCGAAGCGAATACAACCTTTTTATACAACCCGCCTGCGCAGCAGGCCATAACCTGCGCCGCCTTTGGCGGCGCCACCCCCCTCTGAACCTTTTGAACCGGCCCGCCTGAGGCGGGCCGCCCCCTCTTTAAGGAAGCGCTGATTAAATCACTGTCTGCTTTTATTCTTGGATTTTTATGCAATGCAAGGAATGGGACGACGCGAATAGCGAGCTATTTAAGGAGTCCCATGACGAAGCAGTGCATAAAAATTCTTATAAAAGCAGACTCTATGAATGAATCAGTGCTTCCTTAACCCGGAGCCGCTCCGCGGCCCCCAATGAGCGCTTTCCCCCCTATTCTATCACATTCCTGTCCCATGCATAAAGCACAAAAGAACTGCGGCTTCCTGCCGCAGTTCCCTTTGTCACATTTCTTACATGGCGTCGTAAATATCTGCCACCGCATCATATTCTTCATCCGTTGGGGGAACGTATTCCGCCTCCCCGTTTTCATTGATGTCAATTCTGGCAAGGATGATATCCGGTTCTTCTTCGTCCTCGGACTCGGGAATGGATACCAGTACAGCGAATTCCTTTCCGGAGAAGGGGATCACCGTATCCTGCACGTAGTCTTTTTCACTGCCGTCAGGGCCGGTAATAGTAATAATAATGGGGTCTTCTTTTTTCTCGGTCATAGGTTTATCCTCTGTTTTTGAATGAAAGATGCTGCAGGTACCCTTCCAGGATGGCTACAGCCGCCATTTTATCTATGACTTTCTTTCGTTTTTTCCGGCTCACGTCGGCTGCGATAAGCTGTTTCTGGGCCATGACGGTGGTAAGTCGTTCATCCCAGAAATGGTAGGGAATGTCGGGGAAAGCCTTGGCCAGTTCTTCCGCGAAGGCCTCGGTCCTTTCCACACGGATGCCCTTTGTGCCGTCCATGTTGAGCGGCAGGCCGATGACAAATTCTTCTACCTGGTACTGATCCGTGAGCTCCCGAAGCCTTTTGAAATCAGCCTCCCTGGTGGTGTGCCGTATGGTTTCCAGCCCCTGGGCGGTCCAGCCGAAGAGGTCGCTTACCGCCACGCCGATGGTGACGGAGCCCACATCAAGACTCATGATTCTCATTTCATAAGCCCTTGTGCTTTACGTAGAAACGGACCAGCTCTTCCACCAGTTCATCTCTTTCGATACCGGAAATAAGCCTTCTGGCGTCATGTCGGCTGGTAATATATGTCGGCTCCCCTGAAACAAGATATCCTACAAGCTGTACCGTAGGATTATGCCCTGCTTCTTTCAAAGCCGCATACACTTCCTGCAGAATCATGGCCGCCTGTCGGTTCTCGCCTTCATCGGCATTGGTATTGAATAAAATCGTTTCATCAGAGACTGACATATATATCCCTCCTTAACCAAGCATGTCGGCAATAGCCGCAACGCCTGCTTTCACTGCTTCTTCCAGCTTTGCTGTATCACGGCCGCCGGCCTGTGCTACTGCCGGTTTGCCGCCACCACCGCCGCCGCATACTTTGGCGGCTTTGGAAACTACCTTGCCCATATGGACACCGGCCTTCACCGCTTCCGGAGAAGCCATGCCCACCAGGTTTACCTTGTCGCCGGATACGGTGCCAAGGATGAAGGCGCCATTTTCAAGTTTTGCCTTCACTACGTCGGCGGCCTTTCTAAGGTCGTCCATATTATCTGCCTGTACCACGGCGCCAAAGAAGGAAATGCCCTTCTTTTCCTGGAGATCCTTCATAAGGGAATCCAGTTCGCCCTTTGTCTGTTCTTTCTTCAGAGCTTCCAGCTGTTTTTCCAGATCCTTCACTTCGGAAAGGAGTTTTTCAATCTTTTCCGGAATATTTTCCACCTTTCCCTTCAGGAGAGAAGCGGAATTTTCAAGGAGACTGCGGTCGGCCTTCATCATTTCATAGGCCTTCTTGCCGGTCACTGCTTCGATACGGCGAATGCCGGAGCCGATGCCTCCTTCGCTGATCAGGCGGAAGGAACCAAGTTCGCCGGAGTTCTTCACATGGCTGCCGCCGCAGAGTTCCTTACTGAAATCTCCTACGGAAACCACCCGTACTACGGAACCGTACTTTTCACCGAAGAGAGCCATGGCACCCGATTTCTTTGCCTCTTCCAGAGGCATTTCCTGGATATTCACAGGAAGGGCATGGAGGATTTCACGGTTTACCGCCTCTTCCACAGCAGCAAGCTGTTTTCCGGAGAGCGGTTCCGGCCAGGTGAAATCAAAACGGAGCCGGTCAGGAAGTACAAGGGAACCTGCCTGGTTTACCTGTCCGCCCAGTACTTCACGAAGTGCTGCCTGCAGCATGTGGGTACCGGTATGGTTTCTTGCCAGGTCTTCTCTTCTTTCCCTGTCAACCACAGCCTTCACCGTGTCTCCTTCGGAAATAGTGCCTTCGCGAACGGTGCCGATGACATAAATAATGCCGTCAGGGAGCTTCTTCGTATCTTCTACGTCGATTACCCCTTCTTCACCGGTAATAGTGCCGGTATCGCCGATCTGTCCGCCGCCTTCTGCATGGAAGGGGTTGTTCTGAAGGATAACTGTCACTTCCGTGCCGTCAGCAGCTTCCTTGATTTCCTTACCGTCTTTACCAAGAAGGAGGAGCTTTGTTTCTCCATCCCTGTCTTCTGTAGTGAGGCTTGCTGCATCAAGCTTGGTGGTATCCGGAGTTGCCACTTTGGCGGAAACCTTGGCACGGGCCGCCCTGGCTCTTTCCTTCTGCTCAGCCATGGATGCTTCAAAGCCTTCCTTATCAATGGTAAGGCCCTGTTCCTTGGCGATTTCATCGGTCAGTTCCCATGGGAAACCGTAGGTATCGTAGAGTTTGAACACCTTGTCGCCGGAAAGGACGGTGCCCTGTTTCTTCTTTGTATCTTCCAGCATTTCGGAAAGAAGATCCGTGCCTGCATTCAGGGTAGCATGGAAACGGTCTTCTTCTACGCCGGCTACTTTCTTAATAAATGCCTGTTTGTCCACCAGTTCCGGATAAGCAGGCTTCATCATACTGATAACCACATCGATCATCTGGCCGATGAAAGCGTCCTGGATGCCCAGGAGCTTGCCGAAGCGGACTGCACGGCGCAGAATGCGGCGGAGCACATAACCTCTGCCTTCATTGGAAGGAAGAATGCCATCGGCAATCATATTTGTAATAGCCCGGGCATGGTCGGAAATAACTTTCAGCGCCACATCGCCCTGGGCGCTCTGTCCGTAGGGTACACCGGAGAGTGCAGATGCTTCTTCAATAATGGGGAAGAAAAGATCCGTTTCAAAGTTGTTTTTCTTTTTCTGAAGAACCGCAGCCAGACGTTCCAGACCTGCGCCGGTATCAATGTTCTTCTTGGCAAGCGGCAGGTAAGAGCCGTCTTTCTGGCGGTCATACTGGGAGAAAACCAGGTTCCAGATTTCAAGGAAACGGTCGCCGTCCCCGCCCATCTGGTTTTCCGGATCTGTGCCGAATTCCTCGCCCTGGTCATAGAAAATTTCAGAGTCAGGACCGCAGGGGCCTTCCCCGATTTCCCAGAAATTGTCGGGCAGCGGATAAATGTGGTTTTCCGGCAGGCCGATCATCTTGTGCCAGTAATCATGGGCTTCATTGTCATCGGGATAAATGGTGACATAAAGGCGGGACTGGTCCAGCTTTAATACCTCTGTCAGGAATTCCCAGGCCCAGGTAATGGCTTCCTTCTTGAAATAGTCGCCAAAGGAGAAATTCCCCAGCATTTCAAAGAAGGTATGGTGACGGGCTGTATGGCCCACGTTTTCAATATCGCCGGTGCGGATGCACTTCTGGCTGGTGGTGACACGATGACGGGGCGGTTCCACCTTGCCTGTGAAATAAGGCTTCAGCGGCGCCATGCCTGCACCGATTAAAAGAAGACTGGGGTCATCCTTCGGGATCAGAGAGAAGCTCTTTAATCTCAGATGGCCTTTTTGATTTTCAAAAAATGAAAGATATGATTCACGAATATCATTGCCCTTCATGATAAACCCCCTTACTGTAGTTGTGTTCTTCATTATATATGACTTGCACGGTCCATGCAAATAGATATTTGTTTATGATGTAGATTCATATGGAGCTTTAAGGAAGCGCTGATTAAATCACTGTCTGCTTTTATTCTTGAATTTTTATGCAATGCAAGGAATGGGACGACGCGAATAGCGAGCTATTTAAGGAGTCCCATGACGAAGCAGTGCATAAAAATTCTTATAAAAGCAGACTCTATGAATGAATCAGTGCTTCCTTAAGCGGTGTCACCGATGGGCCTGCATTACGGCCCCTTTACTGCCCTATTTCCTTTTCCAGCCGTATAACCGCCAGCTGCTTGCCCAGGTCTTTATATTTCACTTCATCGTAGTCCGCATAATAAATATGCTCCTCCAGGTCTCCTTCTACTTCCACCCGACCTACGGGATCGATGAACATGGAGTGTCCCCCCAGCTGGACACCGTGGTAGGTGCCTACCATGTTGACGGCGCAGATGCACATGCCGTTCTCAATGGCCCTGGCCCGGGTGAGTACTTCCCACTGGGACAGGTGCACTTTGGGCCAGGAAGCGGGAGCCAGCACGAGAGTAATGCCGGCCTTGGCCATTTTCCTCCACATTTTAGGAAAGTAGAATTCATAGCACACCGCCATACCGGTTTTTACACCGCCAATATCCGTTTCCATGAGGTGGGTCCCCGGTGCCATGAGCTGGGCCTCCAGATAGCCGTAAAAGAGATGTCTCTTGCTGTAGTGGGCCTGCACCCTGCCGTCAGGTCCGAAGATAAGGCCCGTGTTCTTCACAATCCCCTCTTTTTCCAAGGGAAGGGTGCCTGCCGCCAGGGTTACGTGGTGGAAAGCAGCAAAGGAGGACAGCCGGTCCACCAGTCCGTCTCCCGCTCGTGTAATCCTGTTTTTAAAATCATGGAAATTGTATCCGATGGTCCACAGCTCCGGCATCACAAGCACATCTGCCCTGGGCGCCGCCTCATCCAGAAGGTCGAAGGCATGGCGGATATTTCTCTCCTTATCTCCCTCTGCCACATCCATCTGCAGCATAGCAATTCTCATTCCATCACCTCAGCACAAGGAATATGCAAAGGGCTGTAGGAAATATGAATCATATTTCTTTACAGCCCTCGTTAGGGAAGCGCTGATTAAATCGTTGTCTGATTTTATTCTTGAATTTTATGCAATGCAAGGAATGGGGCAACGCGAATAGCGAGCTATTTAAGGAGCCCCATCACGAAGCAGTGCATAAAAATTCTTATAAAAGCAGACTCTGCGAATGAATCAGTGCTTCCTTAGTTTCAGATTTTACAATACCCGGTTGGCACCGACATACCGGTCATGCCAGTAGCCGTTCTTCATGGTAGCTACAGCCACGCCTCGGCTACTGGTGGCACTGATGAAATAGCCATCTCCCAGGTACAGTCCCGAATGGGAAACGCCTTCTTCATAGGTATTGAAGAAAACCAAATCCCCCGGTTCCAGGGCATTCACGGAAATCTTCCGGCCGGACAGGTACTGTTCGTCTGCCCCGCGGGGAAGGATAATGCCCTTTCTGTTAAACACATACTGGATAAATCCGGAGCAGTCAAAGCCTGACGGTGTGGTGCCGCCAAACTGGTAAGGCACCCCCAGATACTTCTGGGCCTCCGTGGTAATCGCTTTCACCGTGTCGCTCATGGGGCCCGCCTTATGCCATTCCACCCGGGAATCATCAATGCCCACATAGGGAATGGAAGCATTTCCCCGTCCGGCCGGTTTGGCATGGGATATGTACATGGTCTTTCCCATAAGAGCCTTATAAGTCACCGGCCCCACAATCCCGTCGGCGGAAAGATGTTTCCTTCGCTGAAACTTCTTCACCGCATTGGCAGTAGCCACATTATAATTTCCATCGGTTCTTACCTTGAACCCATATACATTCAGCCTTTTCTGCAGATTCCGCACCTCCGGCCCCTGGGAGCCGATCATGTAATCTGCCTGTGAAATCCCTGCTGTTCCAAAAGCAAGCACGCCTGTCAGCAGCAGAACGCACAGTTTCTTCTTCATGCCTGCACTTCCTTTGACTCTTCAAAATCCATCATTCAATCTCATAGTTATCCAGTATATCATGCTAATTTCTCTATTATTTTACCACATTTTGAAGAGAATTTCCTCTATGAATTAGGAACCCCGTGGATTAAGGAAGCACTGATTCATTCATAGAACACTAGATTACTAGATCACTAGATCACTAGATTACTAGATCACTAGATCACTAGTACACCAGCCCACTACAGAATATACTCCACCGCTTCGGACAGGTGTTTGACAAATACCACGGAGTCCATAAAGGCAGTAAGGCCGCTGCTTTTGCAGAAGTCGGTCACTTCTTCCCTATTTCCTTCCGGAAGAATAAAGCGGGAGAACTTCATTTTCACCGCTTCCTTGAGTCTGGGGCCGATTTTGGAAACGGGCATGACTTCACCGGTTAGACCGATTTCCCCTAGTGCCATCAGTCCCCTTGGCAGGGGAATATCTTTTTTCACGGAAACAAGGGCCAGGGTAATGCCCAGATCCGCCGCCGTTTCTTTGACACGGAAGCCTCCTGCCACGTTGAGATACACGTCATCCGATGAAAAGGGAATGCGGGCCCGTTTTTCCAAGACCGCCAGAAGGATGATCATGCGGTTATAGTCACAGCCTGCAGCAATTCTTCGGGGAATGGCCAGCACGGAGTGGACGGTTAACGCCTGGATTTCCACCAGCACCGGCCGAAGGCCTTCCATGCAGGCCACCACCATGGAGCCGGGAGCGGAGTCGCTGCGGTTTCGGAGCATGTACCTTGACGGGTCTTCAATGCCTTTGAGCCCGTTTCCTTCCATCACGAAGAGGCCGGACTCGGCGGTGGAGCCGAATCGGTTTTTCACCGTGCGGAGCACCCGGAACTGGTAGCTTCTGTCCCCTTCCAGGTAGAACACCACATCCACCATGTGTTCCAGAATGCGGGGGCCTGCCAGATTTCCTTCCTTGGTCACGTGGCCTACAATCATGACGGAAATATTGGTCTGCTTGGCAAACCGCACCAGGGCAGAGGTGCAGTCCCTAATCTGGGCAGGGCTTCCCATGGGGGAATCCACGCCGGAAATATACATGGTTTGGATGGAGTCGATGACCAGCATGGAAGGCTTCAGGGTCTCCGCCTCTTTCAAAATGCTGTCTATGCTGCTGCCGGCATAAATATAGCAGTTTTCATCATTCACATGGAGCCTTTCAGCCCGAAGCTTCACCTGAATTTCCGATTCTTCGCCGCTGCAGTAAAACACCCCTTCTCCCTGGGAGGCCATGGCATGGCAGATCTGGAGAATCAGGGTGGATTTGCCGATGCCCGGTTCCCCGCCCCAGAGAATGACGGATCCTTTCACAATACCACCGCCCAGAGGACGGTCCACTTCCTTCATGTGAAGAAGGATGCGCTTATCCCCATTGAAATGAATGGCTGAAAGTTTCTGGGGTTTGGCATTTCCCTGCAGATTTACGGAAAGAGAGGGACCCATGCTTTTAGGTGCCGGCATCTCCACCCGCTCCTCCAAGGTATTCCACTCCCCGCACTGGGGGCATCGCCCCATCCATTTCAACGTTTCCGCTCCGCAGTTGGAGCATATGTATTTCGTACGTACTTTGGCGCTCATAGGAGTCTCCTTTGCTGCTTATATATTGTTTGGCTGACCGTGCCGCGGCCCTCTCTCCACGGGAAAGCGTCTCACGAAATTTTCAGTCGCCTGGGGTCCCTGCAAAATTCGTTCGCTTGCCGCCCCTCAAAGGGACGCAAGAGAGCAGTACCAGGAAGACAGGCGGGCGGCAGGGCCTATACGGGTCGCAGAGCGGCCCCGGTTGATGTATAAAAAATGGAGCCATGCGTTATGCACAGCTCCATTGTAACCTGTAAACGTTACTAGCTCAATAGCAACGGTATACAACGCAACAGTGAAGGCCCCATTTCTCCTGTAGTTATGGGGCTTTCCGTGTTTCTAACATTGTTTCCCGTTTCCTTTCATTTCTATGGCTATTTTCCTACCGGGGTAGATTAGCGGGGTATTTTGCGGGGTAAATTGCGGGGTAAATTGCGGGGTACAAAAAAGCGCCCACCTTGTCCGATATTATCGAGCAAGGCAAGCGCCGCCCCGGTATATTTTGCGGGGTATTCAAAAATCTATCGCCGTTATTTTCTCCATGGCTTCCCGCTTGTCTCCCTGGCTCACGTGTGCATAGAGATCCATGGTCATGGATAGGGAAGAATGACCCAAAATCTCTTTCAAAGTATTGGGCGCTACTCCTGCCCGTATGGCCCGGCTTGCGAACGTATCCCGGAAGGCATGAAGGGAAAACGGCTTTAATCTGACTTTCGCCGTTTTGTTATATGTCTGGATACAACCGCTCAAGGCCCGCCCCATTGTCCTCTCATTGGAAAAACCACCCCTTGCCGCCGGAAAAATTGGCGCTTGTAAATCTATATACCCGTTCAAGTCCCGGTATAAATTCATCTGACTAACCAATATTCCTTTGATTTCTTCATTCATCGGTATATCTCTTACTGATTTACCTGTTTTGGTGGTATCCCCTACTATGGAATTTCCTTTACTATCCCTTGTCATTGTACGCTTTATATGAACTATCTTTCTTTTCAAGTCTATATCTTTCCATGTAAGGGCCGCACACTCTCCCGCCCTTACTCCCGTATAAAGCATAAACCGGAAGGCCGGGCCGTATGTTGTATTGTCGGTGATAGAAAAAAGGATCTGTATTTCTTTGTCTGTCAATTCTCTATGTATAGTTTCCCTGGCTGGCGGCGCTTTCCTTTTAAGGAATGGCACCGTTTCGGATACATTGCGGGGGACTATATCATCAATTACCGCTCCATGTAACAGGCCCCCCAGCAGCTTCCTAACCTCATTAGCTGCACCGATCCCGGAAGTATTCGCCACCCTATCCATAAGTATGACTATCTGGCGGCGCTCTATTTTCTTCACTTTGTGCCGCCCCAGCGCCTTCCTGATGTGCTTATTGTAAGTAGCGGTATACGTATATACGGTAGTTGGTCTAACATTCATAGCCTTTACCTTTATCCACTCATCAAAATACTGATTCAATGTAATGGTGTCATTGGTATGATAGATTCCAGCTTTTAACTGATCTTCCTTTTCTTTGGCCTTTTTCCTTAGATCGTCTGTATTATCTGAATACACTGAATAGCGCACACCATCAACGGTAATACGCTTTTCATAGCCGCCGCCCGGTCTCTTGCGCTCTCCCGTATGTAACTTTGCCATAATGCCCGGCCCTTCCTTTCCTTGCTTAACCGCCCATAAGATGAATGAACCGCCGTATTGCGGCCCCCCTGGTGGTCTTGTTCCTCTTGCAGTACCTATCCAGCGTTTCCCTATCCGGATCACTCAACCGGATACCGTAGCTCTTTAGCCGTTCCCGGTCTCCCTTTACAGGCCGCCCCGGCTTCCTTCTGGTGTTCCTTGTATTTTCCATGTTCTTACTCCTGCCTTTCTCTATACTGGCCCTCTATCGTTGCAACGTGGCCCATTCTATACCCGCACTCAAAGGCCCTTTCCAGTGCGCTCCATATACCGTCAAAGTCATATACCCCGCCCGGCTTGCTCTCGTTTATCAATTCCTGCATATCTTGCAGGGGCTTCAATTCGTATTCATGCGGTATAAGGCCCCGCACCCTGGCGCTATTGCCCTTTATCGTTCCTTTCATGGTATCCCGGCCCCCTTTCTACATACACAACCGGAAGGGAAGGCGGCCCGCTCAATGGCAAGGCCACCACTTCCGGCGGCGCTCCCTGGCGCTCTATTCCTTTTTTTGTTTCCGTCCTTTATCGTATGCCCCGGATAATGTAGCCCGGTGGCCCATTTCGTAGCCATAATCAAACGCATAAAGTACGGACATTATAGCCCAGCATGGTATTTCATTCGGTGACTTTGCCATTCTAAAAATCTCCTCCATATCTGCCGTATCATTCCCGGCGCTCATATCGTACCTTGTAGCGATACCCCCCCCTTAAATTTTCAATGATCTTTTTTACATTCCTTTTCATTGGCTGCCGCCCCTTTCCTGTAAATAAATGTATATCAAATACAACTACAGAATAACGGAAGGCCCCGCCCATTTCTATGACAGTTGGTGATATTTCAAACGGTCATTTCCTGTCATTTTCCACTGAAAAAGCAACACGCTAACCCCTAAAAATGAAAATTGACTCCCACCATTTTTAGCACCTGGTGATAGCAGTAAACCGGGGTATATTGCTATAAAATTTTTCTTGTTTAATTCTTCTGACTGTTCTATACCCCTATCCGGTGGTGTATCGCCACCCCTTCCGGTATCTGCCCGGCCCTTTTCCGGCGGATTATCAGAAACAGGCCGCCGCCCCTCTACAGGCCCCCACCTTCCCGCCGGGGGAAAGGCCCGGCCCCGGTAACTGTCCGGCTCCCTCTAGCTGCTTCCCTGGCGGCGCTTTCCTTTTGTCCTGGCTCCCTGCCCTTGTTCTCCCTGC
>ULVN01049130.1_pt1 | contig 20923 bp, 11 predicted proteins | sample 1959491 | NCBI WGS metagenome assembly ULVN01 (sample SAMEA4835787, study PRJEB28245) | human gut metagenome | biome: gut microbiome; material: fecal sample | place: Denmark | collected 2008 | reverse complement strand
TTACTGAGGCGGACTTCATAGTGAAACAGTTTCTTTTCCATGTGTACTTCCCTTTCTTTTTCTGATTCCGAATTCCCATCCTTGCGGACTTCCCGTATCGGCATTTCCGGTATGTATCCGGATTCCCGGAAGGTTTCCTCTATGTCACTGTGAGGTGTTCCTTTGGCTCCGGGAATCGTTTACACACCTTATTTGTCCTCGACACCCCAGGTGCGGTCGGCAAAGCCGATCTTGGGAAGTTCATCAGCGGCAGGTTGCGAACCTGCTCCATAGGAATCTCACCTCCGCCGGGTACTCCGCCGGTTGCGCCTTTCGGCTACAAAAGTATCATTATCCCTCGCCCCGGTCATCGCCCTCCACGGAGTGCAACTCCGTTTCATCCGAAGTATCGCTGAATCGCTCCCTCCGTTTTCAAGGGAGATCATGGCGCGCCTTTCGGACTTGGCTGAACCGCTCATCGCAGTTCAGGGCAGGTAATGTGCTGATGAAATGAGTATTCAGTTTTCAGTTTTTCTTTTGGGGAATTTTCGTTCCCTCACTATACCGACAAAACAAGGGGCAATTGTAAGGTTTTTCAGAAAAGTTTTTCAAATATTTTTTTGAAAGCCGCTTCCGCCGTCCGGATTTGCTGTGTAACTGCCGGTCTTGACACTCCTTTTTCCGCCGCAATCCGCTCATGCGTGTAATGCGAAAGATAAACCAGTCGCAAAAGCTCCGCCTGTCTCGGCTTCATGGCTTTCAGTACCGCACGAACCTTTTCTTCACGGGACAGCTCTGTTTTTTCGCCGTCCAGCTCATAAGAATCATAGGAAGCGAAAAAGTCTCCCTCATAATCCATTGCGTCAAAAGAAACCGTATGTCTTTCCTCAGACCGGCGAATGGTATTCTCTTTCGTTTGTTCTCCCTGAATGACCTGTGCGACTTCTTTGGAAATCTCAATTTTCTGCTCTTTTCCCTGACCGTCCGTAAATACGACATAATACTTCTTCTCGCAAATAACCTTGTAATCGTTTCTCATTTTGTAATCTCCTGAATTTTTGATTTTTGAATTTGTGGTTGAAATCAAAAATCGGAGATTACGGGTATCTCGCTATGTAGGTCTGCCAACCGGACAACATAAAAACGCTCCCTTCAGATTCCTCTGTCGGGAGCGTTCTTGATTGTTGGTATCTGCTGATCAGCAAAAAAGCCACCGACAGATAGGCAATCCCATAGTTATCCCATAGGATGTTCTATCTATCGGCGGCTTCACGGTAATGGCTACCGGCTTGACGCGCACCAATTTCTACGCGAGACCTGCAAGCGCGACTTAACTTAGCACTGTTTCAGCCAGGCACACTTGCGTCGTTCGCAGTATTCAATTATATATATTGTATTGTAGGAAAACAGTCGGACTATATTCTGACCAGATCCTTCGGTATGGTGAGCAGAATCACATCCTGCCTCCGGCTTTTATAGCTTCGCACGGATACCGTCCGGCATCTCGGACATTCAAACTTTGTCATATTCCCCTGCTGATAGGAAGTAATCACTGTCCCACAATTGGGACAGTACATCTGTCGGGCAATCCATTCGAGATTCTTGCATTCGGGGTTCACAGTGTTCAGTCTCCTTTTTTTCCGAAGGTGCGGCAACCGCTCCCTCCTGTATTCTTTGGGGCTTCCCTGCTTTTGTCAGAATCTTTACTGTTGACGGAAATTATTTCGCTCAGCACGAACATTTTTTCGTCTTTCCTATTGACACACGAACATTCGTATGCTATACTATATTCACGAACAGAATTTCGTGCTGTGCTTCTATTATACACGAACATTATTTCGTTGTCAATAGATTTCCACGAAAAAGTGTTCGTGTTACAAAATCTTTTTTGAGGAGTGAGAATCATGGCGTTCAAAGATCGTTTGCGGGACATGCGGGTACAAGCCGGAATAACGCAAAAAGGTCTGGCTTCCGCAGTTGGCATTACCGAACGGAGCATTCAGAATTATGAGTTGGGGACGAGAAAGCCCAATAATATGGAAGTGGTACAGAAGATTGCAGATGCCCTGCACACCACCACAGAATATCTGCTCGGCAGTGAAGAAACTTTTGTGATTGAGGCACACGAAAAAGGCGGCGCAAAATCCGCGCGGGATGTCAATGAGCTGGTTTCCGAAGTGACCGCCCTGTTTGCAGGCGGAACCCTGGACGAGAACGCCAAAGAAGGCGTCATGGCAGCCATCAACCGTGCTTATTGGGATGCGAAGGAGAAAAACAAAAAATACACTCCGAAGAAGTATTGCAAATAAAAGTCCGCTTTATTGTACAGTTCATCGTGTATCATACTTCTTGGTAAAGGGGGTGTAATCATGAATCAGCAACAATGCGCCGAAATCGGCGAAAAACTTGTCCGGCGCTTTAAGACACGCGACCCCTTTGTCATTGCAGAAGGTCTCGGCATTCAGATTTACGACAACTGCGAAATCGGCAATCTGAAAGGGTTCTACAAAGTCATTAAACGAAACCGCTGCATTTTTCTCAATAAGAATCTGTCGGAACGCGAAGCCACTCTGGTCTGCGGCCATGAAATCGGACACGACCAGGCACATCGAAAAGATCTGGAAACCCTGCAATATTTCCCGGAGTTCACGCTCTATAACATGTCAACGCGGCAGGAATATGAAGCGAACATCATTCTGGCGACCATTACGCTGGATGACAGAGAGATCCTTAACTACATCAAGTATTATGAGTATGATGCGGAGCAGATTGCCCGTGCCATGAACTCGGACATCAATCTGATCGCATTAAAAATATCCCACCTCATCGAGATGGGATATAACCTGCGGGGGATCGAGTGTAATTCAAGATTTTTGAGATAAGAAAATAGGTTCGGAGCCATTGGGTTCCGAACCTATTTAGTGCTTTTTCAATTAGAGATCTTCATTGTATTTCTGAGTCAAGATGCGATCCTTTAGCGTAACTTCAATTTTAGAAATTATCTTCGCTGGATCCAAATCTTTATGATCGCTCGTTAATTGACCTTTTTCAGGCTTAATAAAATACTGAACCTTTTCATTTGAACCCGTATAACTGACATAAAGGACAATGATTGTGTCTCCATCCTTATCGGTTTTTATATTAGAAACCAATCGGTAATTTGATTCCGTTTTTATCTTATCTTTAATTTCAGGAGTATACCAATCATCCATGCGTATAAGTTTTGCGTCTTTAAAAACTTCTCTATTTAAGACCTTCAAGCAACGAGACGCTAATACCCCAATGCTATCGACATCTATTTGATTTCTACACTTAGGACAAGTTAATTGTACTTTATAATCGTCAGGAACTGATTCCAGTTCAATTTCCGGGTGCTTAGTACAATGAAAGTGAACACCTTCCTGATTGCAAAAATAAGTGTCACTAAAATGTATCTCTTTCTTATGAAAATTTGTGCAGTCACCATGGTCTGTGCTACAGCCATCAAAAAGAGAGCATTTTCTAAAAGAGATTTCATCATCCAACCTGTAGATTACCTTATTGCACATTGTTCTTCCCTCTTTTCCAATTCCTATATGATGTGAATATTTTCCTTTTCCTCCGCCTCACGGAGAAACGCTTTGAGAACCCCGGTCGGGATGGCATAGTTCATCAGAGAGCCGTCCTTCTGACCAAGCGTGACCATTCCGATAACCTCGCCGTGCGCATTGAAAAGCGGTCCGCCGGAATTGCCGCCGACCGTGGGTGCGGAATACATGATATACCGCTCACCGGAAATGAAGCGCTCCCGGTCGCTCACAATGCCATCCAGCATACAGATCCCTTGCCCTTTGCTGTTACCGATGGCGTAAACCTTTTCCCCGATGGTCACATCACCGTCGGCAAATGTGACCGCAGGTGCGGCAAGGTCGTCCGATACGATCAGCGCCATATCCCGCCGCACATCGGCGTACACAATGTCAAACGCCATCCTGCGCTTGTCAGCCGTTACTCCGATCAGACTGTCCGCCGCCTGTACACGGGTGGCGTTTTCTTTTTCCTTTGAAAACACCACATGGGCATTGGTCAGCACATAACCGCCCGGCAGAACCATTCCGGTTCCGCTCCCGACGCAGTCACCTTTGTCTGCAGTCAGTTCGACCACGCTGTTTCGATTGCGGCGGTAGATTTCCGGTGCGTCCAAGGTGCCGGACGAGACGGGTGCCGCCTTTTTCTGCTTTGCGGCTTGCTCCATGGCGGCACGCTTTTCTTCTCTTGCTTTGCGGGCAAGATATGCCGTTTCGGTGGAAAAGGTTTCTCCGCACGCCACGCAACGGTATGTATAGAACACATTTCCATCGGTCAGCTTGTGCGAAATCAGTTTCAATGCGCCGCTCCCGCAAAAGGCGCAGCTTTGCGCTTTATAGTCCATAATTCCCCTCTCTGTACGCCTTGAATTTTTCCAGTTCCTCCGGCGTGATGACATTCCGTGACGAGGCAAGAACCTTGTTACAGTCCTCGCGCGTAATTCTTTGCGCCTCGCCCGTCAGCACTTCCCGCTTGTACGGCTCCAGCTTGATCTTCTCGCAAATGGCGGTCACATCTCCGCCACCGTAGCCCTCCAACGCCCATGCCAGCTTGAAAAGATCGACATCCTCCTCTTTGGCAATGCCGCCGAGCGCACGGTTGACAAGGAATTCCCGCGCCGCCTGATCGGGAACGCCGACATAGATCTGCGTATCGAACCGACCGCCGCGAAGCATGGCGGAATCGAGCGCCCACGGGCGGTTGGTGGCGGCAATGAGCAGAAGCATCTTGTTTGCGGTCGGCTTGAAACCGTCCACTTTCGTGAGGAAGGTCGCCACAAAGCGTGCCATTTCCGCATCCACACCGCCGGTGCCGTCCCCGCGCTTGGAAGCCACCGAATCGAACTCATCAAAGAAAATGATGGCTTTTTCATACTTCTCGGCTTCGGCAAACAGACTGTCGAGCTGCTTGGAGCTGTCGCCCATGTACTTGGAAATCAGATCCTGACAGTTGACCGCAAAAAACTCCGCGTCCACCTCACCCGCAATCGCGCGGGCGATAAAAGTCTTGCCCGTGCCGGGAGGGCCGTAGAGCAGAATCTTTCCGCCGGCGCGGATGTGGTACTTCTCGGCGAGTTCAGGCTTCCGCATGGGAGACAGCACCTTGAAGGTGATCTGCTCCTTGACATCCTCCAGCCCCGCCACATCGGCAAAGGTAATCTTGTCCAACGCGCCCGACGGCTGTACCGGTGTAAACGACGGCTTTTCTTCTGCTTTCGGCAGGTCGTTTTCGCTTCCTGCGGCACTTGTCACGGGCTTTTTGCCGGAGCATCCCGTTTTTACAAAGTCAAGAATCTTCGCCGCCAGCTTGTGATATTCCATTTTGACATCGTAGGACTTTGCCCCGACGGAGATCTGATTTGCCAATTCCGCCGCACGGAGAAACGCCTCCCGCGCCGCCGGAATGTCCCCGGCAGCGTAGAAGTCCTTCGCTTGTTGATAGAAGCTCTTGTAGGCTTCAATTGTAGGTTGGTTGTTCATAAGCGCATCCTGTTCCTTTATTTCACTATCTCCTTATGAAGCCCTTCATAATAATTAATTGTGATTTTATCTTTGTATAAATACTCTTCATCTTCCCGATTTTTAATTATGTATCCATTGTCATCATCGTCTGATCCATTTAAGTATAAAACATAATCGACGCAAGGAAATGTGAGTAATTTTTCTTGAACTTGCCTACGCTTAAACGGAATAAAATCATCCTTTGTCCCTTGCACTTTAAGACCAAATCCCGAAACCTCAACAACAAACACAATCTCAACATTTTTATTCTCAAGAAAACTAGAAGTTCGCTCAATATACTTATCTATATTTGGGTAGTGCTCTTCAAAAGGACTAAACAACCTTTCTATTAATGCTTCCTCACTTGGTATTTTACCGTCAAAATCGCCACCTTTTTTGTCACCAAGAAACCCCAAAAGTCGTCCGCCTTTTCTTGTAGATCCAAAATAGTCCACACGGAAATGCTCAAAAATGTATGACTTATCCTCTATATTTGCATAACCGTCTGGCCGTTCAAATTGGCATACCTGCTTGATTGCTTTGATTATATCATTATACTCTTTATTATCAACATTCCCCGCAAGAATACGGCGTGGATTTCGAATAAGCGACCATCTTATCTCTGCCATTTCATTTTTTGAATGTAAAATCATAGTTATTAAATTCCCGAACTTGAAATCTATTCAAGCAGAATCCTCCTTATGTTAAAATTCATCAACTTGTCAAATAACACTCAGCTTTCACTTCAATTAAATTTGTTGTAAAACTCATTAAGTTATTCCTTCACCAGATTCTGTAACCAATTATAATATTTTAACGATAAAGCCCAAGCAGAACAAGAAATCGTTACCACGCCCATATTTTCTGGCAAATTGGTTAATTTCGCATTGGAGTCAAGCGAAGTTTTATTTGTACTTGACTCCCATACAGGATAAAGTGTTAGGGATTTTTGATCGCTTGGGATAAAAACTTCATCTCCAACACGATAACTCACCTCTCCACCCTCGGATAACGACCAACCAACGAATGAGTATCCTTCCCGTTTTTCCATCGGAGGAAGAATGCTCACTATTGCATGCCATTTGGCATCCTGATACTTATAATATCCGTTACTCTGCTTATAACGAATATACCCTACAGCGTAGAGTTCTTCCAAAGTTTGCGCAGAAATAGAGGTAATGTTCTCCGTATCCGGAACAACTTTGCCTAAAAGAACACTCATATAAGAAGTAATTGATGGGCAAACAAGAGATATACAAACTTCGGCAGAACATTCCTTCACCGTACCACGATTCCACGATATACCACCCATTTCGGCATTTGCAAACCAGTTTCCGTCTTTTCGATTTTCAAAGTTCTTCGCTTGGAGATTTGTAGATACTTTAAGCGTCCCTTGGGCAAAGCAATTCTCAATGTGACCATAGTTCATGGAACATATGATTCCAGAATAAAAATCGAACTCGTTATAACTAAATCCAACAGGGTTAGCGGTAGTTACAAGCACATCAACATTCGCGTTGACAACCTTAACATTTTTGATTGTTCCTTGATTGTATCCAAATAGTCCTACACCGTGCATATAATAATGACGATTGCCGTAAAACGAATGGGTTTGAGATTGGACAACAAATGCGTTATTTTGAGAGTAGTTATAGATGGTATATCCGTTGCCATCAAATACTCCGCTAAAAGCTTTGCCAGTATCCTTCCCTGTATATTGATCATAAGACGAGTATCCTATAGGAATCCACTCATATCCACTCATATCAATATCGCAGGTCAAATAATATTTTCCGCTAAGATTATTGCGTATATTATAAAAATCTTGTGCGGAAGATATCGGGGTATAGTCTGAAAAATCAGTTGTTTCAGCGGATTCCACCCACACGGCGTACAAAGTATAACTGCTCTTCGGACCCATCGGGAACAAATCTCGATTGTAATACTCTACTTTCCCGTCCTGAATTGTTGCCCACCCCTTAAATTCATAATTTACCTTTGTAAAAGTATTGGCGGGCAACCGGATCCATTCTGCTGTTTTTCCAGACAAAACGATTTTATGGGTACCGTCTGTCAATATCAAAGTATTGCGATTTGCATTCCACTTCGCATACAGTGTAACATTAGTCGCAAAAGACCAAAGCGCAAGAGAGTTTCCATCAGCATCTGTAACTGCCATAGCCGTAGATCCGGTACCGTCATACCACCCTGCAAATGTATATCCAGGAAGCGTAGGAACAGGCAAGCGATAATCCGAATCATATCGTACCGAAGCTGTCGTATCGGTTAGTTCTCCGCCTACCAGATTCAGCGTAATGGTATATGTATTTGCTGTCCACTTTGCGTAAACGGTAAGAGTAGTCGTAAGACCTTTGACTTCTGTAATCTTGTTGGTGAAAGCAGCATCCGTGTACCAACCTTCAAGGGTATATCCGGCACGATACGGAATTTTCAGTGTGAAACCATCAGAACCTACTTTGAAGCCACTGGGGTTGGAATCGTTATTTGCTTTGCTAACATTTTCATAAATGACTCGAATATACCCATCAATGTATAAAGTCGGATAATCATACCCGAAGCACCAAACAGATTCATCCCACCCCAAGGTTTCAACGAGATATTGACGAGATTTTAAGTGTGTTGTATCATTCAAGAGCAAGCAGTTTTCACCAGAAATACTTGATTTACTAAGTGCATACCCATAGCATCTCACAATTTTGGTAACACTTCCGCACAACGGATGATTTATGCTCAAACTATAACAATCGACCACATCCGTTCCCTGACCACAAATCATACCAACAAACATATTATTTGTTAAGCCGTACCGATTGTTGTCAATTACAGTATTCGATGCAGTAATGGAAACTTCGGAATGACATTCCTTTGCCGATCCGCTTCCAACAATACCACCGATATAATTATAGCACCCTGTGCTATTTATTCCATTGACCGCATTACTTTTAATCGTTCCTGTACTAACACACTTTTGAGCATTTCCGAGTGCAACAATTCCCCCCACATAGATTGAAGACTTCAATGTCATTGTTCCGCTCCACGAGCAATTGTAACAATCTCCTTTGCCGGCAATTCCGCCTATATAGAAAGTGCGCTGCTGAATGTTGTAAACTGCATCGCATACAAAAACATTTTTCAGCGTCGTTTCAGCATAGCCAAACAATCCAATATACTCGTTAGCATTTGATGATATTGTCAGATTTTTAATTCTTTTCCCTTTTCCATCAAAACTACCCGTAAATGGCTCCGTATCACTACCAATCGGCATCCAATTCATGCCTGCCATATCAATATCATTTTCAAGATAATAGTTACCGGCAAGATTGTTTCGGATTGCATCCAATTCTGCAGGCGTTCTGATTCCGGTTTGTTCTCCGCCGAAATTGCTCAACTGCCATTTTGCATATACAGTGATATTATCGGCGGGCATTGTCGCAAAGTTATAAACCGTCTTGAAATCAGCATCAGCATACCATTCTTCAAACGCATATCCACTACGAGTTAAAGTAGGTGCTTTCACCACCGTATTGTAGTCTTGCGTGATTTTGGTTGTTCCTTTTCCACCGTTTGCTTCTATGGTGATCGTATATTGATTGATTTCCCATACAGCATAAAGGATTACCTGATCCTGACAATCCATTGTATAGCCCGCACCATCTTGGACAAGCACCGTGCCGTTCGGGGTCTTTGACCATCCCTTGAAGCTATATCCGGTCTTGGTATAACCAACTCCCGGAAGCGTAAACTTTTCATCAGAATACTTTCGCAAAGCATCCATTGAACCGGAAGTTGCTCCATTTCCGTCAAAAGTCAGTGTATTCTGATTCGGTGTCCAAATGGCATAGAGGTGATAGGTTTCCTCTACTCCCATTGTGTAGGAGGCGCCATCTTGATATTTTACGGCAGTATCGCTACTGATTGCCCAACCGACAAAGGTATATCCCGCTTTTGTAAAGCCATTGCGCGTCAGCGTCTGCGATTCATCCGTGGGAATTGTCTGATTTTCCATTGTTCCAGTACCGCCGTTCGGGTGGAACACAATCGTATTGCGATTTGCCTCCCAATTAGCAGTATAGGTGCGGTTTCCAACCGATCCTTTCTCAACCGTTACTGCCTTGCTCGTTCCGTCAATTCCGGTTCCGCTCCAGCCGAGAAAAGTATATCCGGGGCGTGTAGGATTACTCAGTGTGAAAGTCGGGGTCAGTACCGTAAAGTTTGCAGGATTGCCAGACACCTCGCCCTTATTCAACTGATAGGTTATCGAATACTTTTCCACATTCCAAACCGCATAAAGATGGTAGGTTGAAGCAGTTCCCATAGTAAATGTCGCTCCATCCTTATAAACGACATCACCATCCTGCACGGTTGCCCATCCAAGGAAGTTACATCCGGTAGCATAGAATTGATTCATGCTCAATTTGCCACTTTCGCCGGTTCTCATTTTCTGATCTGCCATAGTGCCACTTCCGCCATTGGCATGGAAAATGATAAAGTTCGTGTTCGCCTCCCAGTTCGCAGTATAAGTCCGGTCACCTACAGAACCTTGTGCAATCGTAACGGTTTTGCTCATACCGGTAATTCCCGTTCCGCTCCAGCCAAGGAATGTATATCCGGGGCGTGTCGGATTCTTGAGAGTGAAAGTCGGGGTTGTTTTGAAAAATTCGCTTGGGTTTCCCGAAACCGTTCCCTGATTCAACTGATACGAAATCGTATAGCCCTTGATTCTCCAAATAGCGTAAAGGGTATATGTTGATTCTGTTCCCATCGTATATTGAGCTTTATCTGCATACAGAACCGTTCCGGAAGGCGTGGTTGACCATCCGGCAAACACATAACCTTCATTTGTAAATGTATTTGCATTCAATGCCTCGGTGTCATCCGTATCTACAGCTTGTTCCAGCATAGTTCCCGTACCGCCATTCGCATTGAAAATAATACGATTAGAGTTGGCTTTCCAATTTGCTGTATAGCTTCTTTCTCCAAAACTTCCGGTTTCAACCGTAACGGTCATACCGATCCCTTCAATACCCGTTCCGCTCCAACCGAGGAATGTATAACCGGGGCGCGTCGGATTGTGCAAAGTAAAAGGATCGGAGAGCATATTGTAGGCCGTCGGATTTCCATCTCCGACGCCACCATTCAGATCATAGGAAATAGAGTAATCCGCCAGTTTCCAAACCGCATAAAGCGTGTAAGAGGCATCTGTCCCCATGGTATAACTCGCCTGATCCGCATAAGCGATGGCACCACTCGGTGTAATTGCCCAACCGCTGAAGGTGTAGCCATTTTTCTTATAAGTATTTTTCGTAAGTACCCGGGTTTCATCTGTCGCAATGTCTTGTGAAAAAGCTTCACCGCTTCCGCCGTTTGCATCAAACCGGATGGTATTGATTTTGGCTTCCCACACAGCATAGAGGGTGAACGATTCCATTCCCATTTCAATCGACTGCGTATCGTTGTACACTTTCTTGCCGTCCGGAGCTGTTGCCCAACCGACAAAGGTATATCCGGCTTTTGCAAAAGTATTGGAAACCAGTTTTGCAATCTCGTCGGTATGAATGGTTTGTTCCGGCATCGAACCGGTACCGCCGTTTGCGTCAAAAGACACCTTGTTGGCATTGGCTTCAAAGACGGCATAAAGAATGATCGCTTCATCCTTATCGTATTTTTTCAGCGATTTCCCTTCTGCGTCTGTCAACTGTTCACCATCGGTAACTGCCGTAAACCAGCCGACGAAAGTATATCCTGCACGCACCGGAACGGGCATGATAAAATTGCCGTCCCGAATGACCGCAACGGTTTTGGCGCCGATATTCCCCGTGGATTTACCGTAGTCCAGCGTCAGCTTAAACCCGATATCCACCTTTGTATGATCGGACATTCCCTCGCGCCATGCAATGTCAAAGGTCCCGATACCTCCGTCACGCTCCTCAAATACAACGGATTCCAAGCCAACACAACCGGAAAATGCCGCACGACCGAGATATTCTACGGTGGCGGGTAGATAAACCGTTTTCAGCGAAGCGCACCCCGAAAAAGCCCCGGCTTTCACCGTGGTAAGTTGATCGGAAAGCGTCAGTTCTGCCAGTGCTTTACAGCCGTCAAAGGCATTTTCTCCAATACTCCGAATGGAAGAAAGGTCCATTGCTGAAAGATTTTCGCATCCGTAAAAAGCCCGGTCTCCGATAGAAATGACTCCGGATTCTGTTTTGATACTCCCACTCATTGAGGAGACACTAAGCGTGATAATTTCCGACCGTGTTTTCGTTTTGAATACAATTGTTTTCAAATTTGTGCATCCGCTGAACGCTTCCGCTTCAATTGTTGTCACAGCGGACGGAATAATCACCGTTTCAATATGTAAATTGTCCTTAAATGCTTTTGCTGCAATTGTGGTAAGAGCTCTTCCATTCACTGTATCCGGAAGCTCCACCACGGTGTCACTATAATATTTTCCTCCGGAAACTGCATATCCCCCTGTCGTACTCCCGTATTTCAATCCATTCTCTGTCTGCCGGTAACGAATAAAGCCCAATACACTAAGTGCTACAACCAACACAATTGCAGTTGCAAAAGAAGCAAAAACAATACGCCGTCTGACTTTTTTATGGTGCGCATTTTTATCTTTCTGTTTCTTTATATAATCGCGCTGTTCCTTTGCCAGTTTGACATACCGATCCGCACTTCGGTCATCGTCTCCCGCTGCGGCAATGGCGCTGGAAAACTCCGGCATATCACCGATCAGCGTTTTCTGATGAATCAGATCGTCATTATTACGGCAGGAGAGCTTTGCCTGCAACAACCCCCAATACGCCTCGTGGCAGAGATGGTCAATGGACAGTGCCACGGCGTAATATTTTTCCGCCGTTTCAAAATCCGAGCTGTTTTTGGCATTTGCGGCAAACTGCATGGTGTAGGAAAGCAGTTCCTTGTTGCGGCCCTCCGGATAGTATTTGACAATTCCGTCAAATACACCGGCAAGGCGAGCAATCGTCGCTTTATCGGTCACCCCCTTGGAGCGCTCACTGATAGCAGAAAGCACAAAGCCCAGATACTTACACCGATTTTCTTCATCCGGGCAATACCGAAGTAGCGTTTCAAAGGATTTGAAATCCTCAAATTGATCCACGGTTCCGGAAAGCTCCTGTTCCGATTTTGCACCACAGTGGCACAGAATCCGCCCGAACATCGCGTCGCAATTGCCCTCTTCAATGTCAAGCACTTGCTTGTAGTATTTCTCGGCAAGAGAAAATTCTCCTGCCCCTTGCATGGAAGCTGCATATTCCATCCGCAAAGTGATATGCTGATCCACATCGGCACTGTCAATGCAAGCAAGGATAGAATCAAACAATTTAGAACGCTTTTTGCAATCAGAAAGCTCTGCAAGACTTGCCATCGTGGTACGGATCAAATCCTGCCGCCCGGCGAACTCGTATTTCGTTACAAAGTCAAACCAACGGCAAATGGCATCTCCGTTCGCCTGCCGACCGATCAAACCGGAAATGATTTTCTCCATAGTCGCAAAGAAACCGTCGACTTCATCAGCATCAAACTTGCGCAGAGCGCTGTCGAGCATTGCAAACTCCGTAAAAGCATCTGCCTTCTCGATGAAATCCGCAAGGCAGTTCGCCGACACCGAGAGGTACATGGAAATAAGCGTTGCGTTCAGATCGCCGTCATCCAGTTCCACGACCTTGTCGTTATATTTTTTTGCGAGTTCAAGATGGTTGTTTTGCAAACACTCGTTTACATATTCCTGCAAATACGGGATATAAGAATCCGCATCGGTATAAGTTTCAAGAAGTGCAGCGAACAGTTGCTCGGATGTATCGGGATGTTCTGCAAGAAGAGATACCGTGTACGGTTTTAAGTTGGCTTTCAGTTCCGTAACCGCACTGCTGTTGTACGGTCCGATCTCGCGCAGATAAGAGATTGCATGGTCAAAATCACCGTTTTCCGCAAAGGTCATCGTCTGTTTCGCCAATGCAGAAAGGATTTTCTCACCGATGCTCTTATCGTTGTAGGCAATAACGGCCTTGATCTCCTCAAAATCATCTACGGCAGACAGTTTTCCGGCAAGTTCGGTTTCATTTTTGGCTTCGTAGTGGATCAGAAGCTTGGCAAATAGCGCACGACTGTTATAATGATTTTTCTTGAGAATTTCCTCCACCACTTTTTGCGCATTATCAAAAAGCCCGGCAGACAGGAAACGGAAAACCGTTTTGGTCTTGGTTTCCTCATCCGGTGTCAGTTCGGGAACCTCGTACTGTCCGATCTCTCTTGTCGCCACACCCGTATTAACCGCAACCGGCGCCTTTTTACCAATCGCACCGCCCGCCTGAATGGTCTTGATCTGCGTGCCGACGGAGGTCTTTTTCCGTCCGACCGCCCCTTTGATTTCGATACGCTCCACCGCCGCTTTCGGGCGTTTTGCTATGGCAATTACCCGTGCAATCAGCATTTCCAGATCGCCGTAAAAGGTCTTTTTCCGTGCGTCAAGACACTGCCGTCCGGCAAACACCTTCGGCAACTCGGCGGGGTTCATTCCGTCATAGGCAACAATCAAAGAGCCGTCCACCTTCAAACCTTCCCGCATCCGCTTCAGGAAGCGTGTCCACTCGTTTTTCATCCAGACCGACTCAAAGTATTCGGGCTTACTGCCGTAAACGATCATCACCGAGGCGGTGTTCAGGGCATTATAGATGTACGGCTCGTATTTTTCGGCAACCTTATCCCGCAGGGTTTCTCGGCTGAAGAACACGCGGTAGCCCTTGCCGGAAAGATAAGTATAGAGGTTGGCAACTTCAATGCTGTCATCCGTGCGCTCAATATTGTTTTCTTTATCGGAATCCTTGAAGCAAAGGAACACATCATACGCCGGTTCTTTGCTTGCCTTTTCGTACCATTCGATCCGGTTCTTTTCAATGATTTTCCCCTGTTCCTCATAGTACGCCTTCACTTTGGCATCCGGCGCACAGGAAAGGGCGGCAAGGTATTCCTTGTCGTCAAGAAAAGACTCCATCGTGGCGGCATAGCAGGTTGGCAGTTTGCGACCGTCATAGTCGTCCTCGTATTTGATTCCGTAGCGGGAAAGGACAAGCCCCCAATGCGCCTCGGAATTTTTCGGGTACTTCTTTACAATATCCGCATAAAGTTCCTCGGCATCATCAAAGCTCGCCAGCCGCAGTTTTTGCGAAGCGTTATAAAGAAGTGTAACCTCCTCATTGGAAATCTCCTCTTCCTTATACGCGCCGCACGCCGGGCAAACCCATCTGCCGTCTTTGTAGATTAGATTTGCGCCACATACATTACAGGTGTTTTCTGACATGATGTTCTCCCAAAAAACATAAATTCCGCTTTAATTTTTATCAATCTCCGATTTTATTTTGTCGTCCGAGCTCGGCGTATTCTTGAAGACTCTACCAATGTAATCCAAGACTGCGTCATACATTTTCACTACATCTTGGTATCCTAAATATACTTGCAAATCTTCATCTCTGTATTCTATTTCAAATTTTTGAAAATTGGATAATTTATCTCGTTTCAATCTTCCGCCATTATGAACTATCATATTGCGAACTTCTCTAATAGTTTTTATATATTCCCATTGTTTGTCTTCCTTAAATCCACTTACCTTAGCATACTTTTCTAGATACTCAATTGCTTTATCCAATCCGGTATTTCGACTTTTATATAATTTTAACTCAACCTCAAAATGATTTATATTATAATATAATCGGCAAAGAGTATTAAATGATTCCTCTAATAGAGACACGAGCACTAATACAAGCGAATAACAAGTAAGCGAATCAACTCTACCAACTTGTAGGCTTTGACTCATCATCAAATATTCTTCTGCCACTATATCCCCTTTGTTGCCGGCGTCAACAGCCATTTCTCTGTAGGTTTCAACAGATAGATTTGATATAAGTTCACTATTGCTAATTACACTTCGAAAAGGGTATAAGTCACAATGAGCTAGATATAGTGCCATTTCTCCGATTTTGTTCATTTGATATTTACTCATATCGGGGAAATTTACCCCTATTGTTTCATAACTATCCATAGTAATTCCCTACCTAATATAGGCGTATTTTTCAAATAATTCTATTCTTTTCCGCATTAATCTCTGCCGATATACCAATTCCCATAGCGGCGTAAAAAATCCCTCGCTTATTGATAGAAGGTCTTGTATGTTTCAATTAGTGATTGTAGACTTTTCCAAAAGTTCCATTTTATTTTGCTCCCCAAACCACCTTAGCATCGCTATACCTCCTCCAATCACTATCCCATCCATTCGGCTTGCTTTCCACCTGGCAGTAAATCGTCTGAGAAGAAGTCCAACCGTTAAACACCTGCGAGCCCATGCTCGTCACGCTATCTGGAATCGTGATGCTCGTAAGACTCGTGCAGCCGAAGAACGCCAAGTTGTCAATTGACATGACGCTGTTCGGTATCGTGATGCTCGCAAGCCCCGTGCAACCGGAGAACGCAGAAGAGCCGATGCTTGTGACGCTATCCGGAATCGTGATGCTCGTAAGTCCTGTGCAACCGGAGAACGCAGAAGAGCCGATGCTTGTGACGCTATCCGGAATCGTGATGCTCGTAAGTCCTGTGCAACCGGAGAACGCAGAAGAGCCGATGCTTGTGACGCTATCCGGAATCGTGATGCTCGTAAGCCCTTTGCAATTACAAAATGCACCGTATAGAATATTTCCCCCTGTAATCGTAACGGATTTCAAGCTTCCCGGGATATAGTAAGTGCTATTCGTTGCATATGAGGTGCTCCGGCTATAAAACTGCTTTGTTGCAACACCTCCCGTATAAGAGGAGGTACCGAAGATATAACCGAATGGATATTGATATGCATTAGACGCATTCTTTCGGGAATCACCGACAAACGGCAAGGTTATACTCTCAAGGCTGCTACAACCCGAGAACGCGCCTTCGTCGATCCGTGTCACACTTGGTGAAATCGTGATGGCAGTAATATTTTTATTTTTGGAGAATGCACGCGATGAAATTCCGGTAACCGGTTTTCCCTCGTATGTAGATGGGATTACCAAATCGGGTCCTGGATAGTTCTTTCCCACATGGGATAGAACATATCCACCGGCTCCGTCACTTTTAAAATTTAGGGAGGATTCTTTTTTTATAACAGCTCCCAAGACGATAGCCACAACAATAAAGACTCCTGCACAGATCATGCACGCCACGCGGTGCGTCCATACCCACTTCTTACATTTCGCTATATTGCGTTCTCTGTCTTTCGCTTTCTTTGCTTTATATTCAGTAGGCAGATCCATCTGTCTCTTTTTCAGAGAAATATATCGTTCTGCGGCAGTCTTATCGTCACCGGTTGCCACCAAAGCGCTGTTGAACTCTGCAAGATCGGTGATCGGAATCCTTTGCTCTGTGAGTTCCTTGTCATTTCTGCATTTCAGCTTGCTTTGCAAAATGCCCCAATATGCACCATGTAAATGATCATCCAGATTCAACGCAAGACCGTAGTAATGAATCGCCAATTCAAACGAGCGGTTAATCTTACAATTTTCTGCAAAGCGCATCAATCGCTCTACATCATCTTCTCTGTTTTCCGGATAATACTTAATCAATTCGTCGAACAGATGAGCACATTTTTCTATAATCTGTGCAGATACCTGTTTTTGCGAACGGGCAAATATTGCATTCAACACTTTGTCTAAAAGCGCTTTTTGCTTAGCTTTTGTAGTACAATATTTCAAAATGTCGGTTATTTCATCAATCGACGAAATTCTGTCCACTTTATCGGATATCTCCGTATTGTCAATACATCCGATCTCACAACACAAAATTGACCATCTCGCATCAACACTACTTTCGTCGATCTCAAGCACTTTTTTGAAATATCGCATGGCAACAGATAAATTGTTTTGATGTTGCGCAATCTCCGCGAAATGATATCTCATCTCAATGTGCAAATCGATATTTTCAGGATCCATACACTGTTCAACCCGCTCAAATAGATTTATACGATTCTCCCATTTTTGCAGATTGTACAATTCTTTTTCGCAATAGGAAATGAAGTCTGCTCTCCCGCTGTATTCGTATTTTACAAGCAGATCAAACCAACGGCTCATAACCGATAGCGGCGTGGCATCGCTTATTAATCTCTTTGCCTTCTGTGCCATTAAACACAGATAAGTCTCTGCATCCGCCTCTGAAAGAATGGTTATTTTCTTTTCAATGAACACAAAATTATCAAAACCTATGGGGGAAAAATCTTTTGCAAAACTGCAATCATGAATGCTATCGTTTTGCTTCCATTTACCACAGGTCAGAATCATATGAAGTAAAACCGCTTTCAGGTTGGCTTCATCCAGAGAAAGAACCTCGTCGTTCAGCGATTTTGCCATAGTCAGTTTTCCGGATTCAAGGCAACCTGAAATAAAATCCTGCATAGCCGCAATGTATGCGTCTGTATCATACTTCTGCCGCCCCAAGTAGATACGGTAAAACTTCAGTGCCAACTCTGCGTCTGCCGTAATAGCATCCGTATTCTTCATTGTACCGAGAAGTGCTGTTATTTTGGGAGAAGCATACGCAGAGATTTCATTCAATATCGGCGCAGTAGCTTTATAGCTACCGTTTCTATGCGCTGATTGCAGGTATTCGCAGATTGCATTGACAAATCTCTCGCCAATACTCTTTTCATTGAACTCTATGACATGATGCAAAAGTCGAAAATCCGAAGGAAAACTATGTGTGTCTTTGATCTGCTCAATAGAATTTACTTTTGCCTCAATCAGAAACTTCAGCAAATACGCCTTGCCGTTTCCTTCGTTATCAGATAATATCTCATCGACATACATGGATGCGTCTTCATAAAGTCCCTGCTTCATAAAGGTTTCCACAATATCGATTTTTCTTTGTTCTTCAAGCGGAAGCGACGGAATGGCAAACTCACCGAGCTCACGAGTTTTTATCGTCTGTACTATCTTAGCATTTTCTTTTTTTCCCAGCGCTCCACCGGCTTTTACTGTCGAGATGGTATTTCCGACAACAGTTTTCTTTTTTCCAACCTCCGTTTTTATCTGAATGCGTTCCAACACCGACTTGGGCTTTTGATTTCTGCTGATGATCTCAGCAACTCTCTGCTCAAGCGTCTGTGCAAAGGAAAGAGCCTTGGCATCCATTGCTTGCAAAGAACGCAGACCCTGCGGCAGTTCTGAAGGGTTCACCCCGTCGCAAATAACAAGCAAGGATCCCTCTGATTTCTGCTTTTCCCGGATGCGTTTCAGAAAGCGTGTCCATTCGTTTTTCATCCAAGTGGATGAAAAAAACTCTGCACGGCTTCCATATACCAACATAACGGTAGCAGTATTCAACGCATTATATATGTATGGCTCATATTCTTCGCCGGATATTCCGTTCAGGCTGACCGGACTGAAAAACACACGGTAGCCCAATCCACGAAGATGAAAATACAATTCCTTAACGCGAACGCTATCAACAGTATGTTCCTCACCGTTTTCGATATCGGAATCCTTAAAGCAAATGAAAATATCATACGGTTTTTCTTTGCTCGCTCTTGCAAGCCAAATCTCCCGTATTTTTTCTATTTCCGCCGCCTGCTTCTGATAGACATCTTTTGTGGCGCTATCGGCATATTGAATTGCTTTCAGATAATCGCGATCATTCAGAACACTGTTGACTTCCGCATAGCAGGTAGGAAGGTTTTTCCCGTTATAATCACGCTCGTATTTGATACCGAACCGGGCACGGAGTCTCCCCCAATAGCCTGCGGAATTTTTCGGATACCGTTCTATAAGGTCGGTAAATGCATTCTCGGCTCCGTCAAAATCAAGTGTGCGAAGAAGCATGTTTGCATTGTACAGAAGTGTTAATTCTTCGTTCGTAATCTCTTCCGGTGCATAAGTACCACACGCCGGACAAACCCATCTTCCATCACGATTGATTAAACTCGCACCACAAGTATTACATATGTTCATGTTTCCCATATTCTGTCGCCCTTTACTGTTCGGATTTTTTTATCGTACCATCTTTGCAAACCACCAAATAATCTGGTGTGTCATAATCCCATGTCGGGTGTTTCCTCATCCTTTTCCAAGCATTTATACTTCCGGAAAACTCTATCCGTTGCAACGAAGAACAATTCTGGAATGCCCATTCGCCTATGCTTTTACAAGAACTTGAGATCGTAATCGTATGCAAATTACTTCTGCCGGCGTACTGATATGCTCCGATTTCCATTGACTCATTGGTTGCCTCTTTATATGTGGAATCATTGCGCCGCAAAAAAGCGACTCTTTGATTTTTTTCGGCATTTCTTACTTTTTGTCTCTCTGTATTTCGTTCTTCTATATCTGCCATGAGTTCTCCAAGAATTTTGAACTTTGAAAAAGCGTATATCAAAAGGAGGATCAAAATAATAATATAAAGGACCAAGAAGAATTGACTTCCATCCTCTGCATCACTAAAGTGTGCGGAAATTGATATAACGGCAACTAAGGAAGATATCGCAGTTCCCACGCTTAATAAAGTAACGGCTACTTTCTTGCCAAAACTGGCAGGTTCATCCCCAGAAGCACCTCCTAAACACCACGCCATTATTAATGATACTATCGATAAACATCCCCCTAAAATACTACAAACAAATGCTTCCTCAATACCGAACATCATTATTACTACTACGATACATAAAAATACAGTCATGATAATCTCCAGTAGGATTCTGCGTAAGTTTTACACTTTATAAGTCGACACGCATTTATTGTTTAAATTATTCTGTTCTTTTCCGCATTGATCTCCGCCGATATATCAATATCCCCGGCGGTAGGCATTGCCGTACCGGTGATCTTGGCTCTTGCGGCGTCAATCATCGGGCGCACAGCGTCCATTTCGGCAGAACTTCTTGCCTTATTGGCAGGGTTGGAGGTGCGCATGGCGCCTGCCATTGCTTTCTGCGAAATCTTGATGCTCCGCATGTACTTCGCTACTTTGGCGTTGGCTTTCTGAATCTTGCGGATGTCCGGCAGATGTGCCTTGTTACCCGCCATAGCATCGAGAGCGTTCATAGCGGTTGCCATGCTGACGGCGATGGAATTCGACACATTGATGATGTCAAAGTTGGCTTTGGTCTGCATCAGACTGCTGATAACATCGTTCAGTTCCACCAGTGCATTGCAGGCGACCTCGTAAGTGCCGGTGTCCCCGTTGATCTCGGCTTCGGCGGCAATGGTCGCATACTCTTCCCGCTTGGCTTTCAGCGTTTTGATCTGGTCGTTGAACACTTCCAGTTGCTCGTCGCGCTCCATCTGCGCCATGATCTCTTTTTCCTGTTTCGTCTTAAAGAATGC
>ULVN01010935.1_pt1 | contig 21162 bp, 9 predicted proteins | sample 1959491 | NCBI WGS metagenome assembly ULVN01 (sample SAMEA4835787, study PRJEB28245) | human gut metagenome | biome: gut microbiome; material: fecal sample | place: Denmark | collected 2008 | reverse complement strand
TACACCGCGCCGTCGCGGGCGAACAGGTGCGCTTCGAGGTGGCGGAGGGCTTCGTCGCGCCCGTCGGGTTCGCTTGGCAGCCACTTCCACTGCACGGGAATGCCGCGCTGACGCAGCCATCCGGTCAGCTCCGCCGCACTCCTGCGCTGGGAGGCGAAAACGTGCCCGTCGCTTGCAGTGTCCTTGTCCATCGTGAACGCAACGACCATGCGGGTGCATTCCGGCGCAGCGGTCGCCAACAGGACGCACAGCGGCGTTGGCAGCATGTCAAATTGGTAGACAAACACGGCGGCATCGCGCATCAGCCCGCTTTCCGGCAGCCGTTCCACCAGCTCAAACTGCTGCGTCGGCTCATCCTGAAAGCGCTCGGCAATCAGCACGTCATACGTCTTCCAAAGCAGCAGCAAATCATGCGCTTTTGCCTTCAGTGCGCCGGATGGCAGCTCCTCCGCATAGGCGGCAAATTCTTCGCTTGACAGCCCCGTGCGCTGGAAGTCCATCAGCAGTGTGGACAGCTTCTCCGGCAGCCCGGATGACAGCGCGACGCGGCGATAATAGTGCAGTTCCTCCTGTTTCAGGGAAAGCGCCTGCGCCAGCGCCATCCGTCGCCCGCTTTCGTCCAGCGCGGCTTTGGGTGAATGCCCCGCACTTTCTCGGATACGCCGCCCCAGCCTGCGCGGCGACAGTACATCCAAATCCAGCAGCCCCGGCAGATGAAGCTGCTCCACCAGTTCCCGCTCGGCTTGCAGGGTGTACTGCTCCGGTACAAGCAGCAGGACGCGCTGACCAGCTTCACGGCATTGGCGGATTTCTTCAAACAGGCGGGACTGCGTCTGCCCGGCGCGTGCGCCCCAGATTTCGACGGTGGTCATAAAATCCCCCTCACAAAGCGGCAAATGCGGTCAAATAGCGAATCGCCTCCGTGTCATGGCGGCGGTTAAACCCATGCGCTCCGTCGTCAATCAAGTGCAGTTCTGCGTTCGCATACGTTTCCGCCGCCTTTTTCGCATAATCCGGCTTGACGATGCCGTCCGCCGTGCCGTGGACAATCAGCACCCGCCCGGTGTACGGCGTGATTTCGCGGAAAACGTCCATGTGCATGACGGCTTCGGGATAGCAGCGCCCCAGCAGCATCGGCCCGCAGTGAATCTTCTCCGGCAGGTTTTGAGGGTCGAAGTGCGCCATCATCATGTGCCCCGCGCGCGCGTCGTCGGGGATGCAGAAGGCCGGGTAGAACAGCACGAGCCTGTCCACTGCATCCGGATGCTTCGCGGCGGTCAGCGCGGACACCATCCCGCCCTGCGAACAGCCCATCAGCAGCAGCGTATCGCTGGTATAGGGAAGCGACTGCGCATAGCGAATGACGGCTTCCAAATCCTGCACCTCGGTCAGCACCGACATGTCCGTCGTCGCGCCGTCACTCCGCCCCAAGGGCGGAACGCTGCCGCCGCAGAAGTCGAAACAGTACGCGCAGTAACCAATTTTCGCCAGCACCCGCGCGTACTGCCGGACGGTTTGCTGATTTGCCATAAAGCCGTGGCAGACAATGGCAATCGGGAGCTTTTCGCCATTCGGACGGTACTCCGTGCCGCGGATGGTCAAATCACCGCGCATACAGGAGAACGTCCGACGACGGATGGGGGAGGAAGAAAACAGCATCGAAATCGCCTCACGGAAGATTGTTTCTTCTATTGTAGCATAGTCGCGCGAAAATGAAAAGATGGAAAAACAAGACTTGAAGCGGCAGGGAGAGACGTGTTATAATGGAGCGGACCCACAGAGAATGAAGGAGTACATACACGATGAGCAATTTCCGCCGACCGAAGCACCTGACCACCCGCCGAATGCAGGAAACGCGTCCGAATCCGCCGAAGGAGCATTCGACTTCCCCGCGTCCGGTGCGCGAAATCCGCTGGAACTGTCCCGTCGCGGCGAAATGCGGCGGATGCCAGCTGACCCGCCTGTCCTACGCGGAGCAGCTGCAATGGAAGCAGCAGCGCGTGGCGGAACTGCTGGACGGAATTTGCGAAGTCCGCCCGATTCTGGGCATGGACGACCCATTCCACTACCGCAACAAGGTTCATGCCGTACTGTCAGTGGACAAGGCGGGCAAGCCCATCAGCGGCGTGTACGCCATGGGGACGCACCGCGTCGTGCCCGTGCGGCACTGCCTGATTGAGGATCGCCGCGCTGACCGCATCATCCAGACCATCGTCGCGATGCTGCCTGCCTACAAGCTGCGCATCTACAACGAGTACACGCACCGCGGCTTCCTGCGCCATATCCTCATCCGCACGGGGCATGTGACGGGGCAGATTATGGTCGTGCTGGTGGCAACGAGCCTTGAATTTCCGGGCAAAAAGGCATTTGTGCAGGAGCTGATTCAGCGCCACCCGGAAATCACGACCGTGGTGCTGAACTGCAATCAGCGCGAAACCAGCATGGTGCTGGGCACGAAGGAAATTACCCTCTATGGCGAAGGGTACATGGAGGACGAGCTGTGCGGCAAACGCTTCCGCATCAGCCCGCAGAGCTTTTATCAGGTGAATGCGAAGCAATGCGAACTCCTCTACCGAACGGCGATTGACGCGGCGCAGCTGACAGGCGCAGAAACCCTGCTGGACGCCTACTGCGGTACGGGTACGATTGGCTTGTGCGCGTCGGACGGCTGCAAGCAGCTCATCGGCGTGGAGCTGAATGCCGATGCCATCCGCGATGCGAAAGAGAACGCCCGCCGCAACGGCGTGGAGAACGCGCGCTTCCTCTGCGACGACGCAGGGCGCTTCATGCAGAAGCTCGCCAAGGAGGGAAACGCGCCCGACGTGGTGATGATGGACCCGCCCCGCGCCGGCAGCGACCAGAAGTTCCTGCAAAGTCTGCTGATGCTGAAACCAAAGCGGGTTGTGTACGTTTCCTGCAACCCGGAGACCCTCGCAAGGGACTTGCGCGTGCTGGTGGATGGCGGGTATCGGGCGGAATGGGCAACGCCGGTGGATATGTTTCCGGGAACGGAACATGTGGAGACTGTATGCGTATTGTCCAAACTTCAAGAGGGGAAAACATATCGAGATTGAAGCATTTGGGGATGATTTGACTTCAACATAAGGAAAACCCGGAGCAGCACTGGAAAGGTACTGCTTCGGGTGTTTAGTGTTTAGCCTTATATGCTTCGCCCCATGCCCGCATGGAATCCAGAATGGGTTTCAGGCTTTTGCCAAGTTCGGTCAGCGCATATTCCACCCTCGGCGGCACCTCGGGATAGACTGTACGGGTAATGATACCATCGGCTTCCATCGAGCGCAGGCTGTCTGTCAGCACCTTTTGGCTGATTCCCTCCAAGTCCTTTTTCAGTTCATTGAACCGCCACGGACGAGCCAGCAGATTTCGTATGATAAGCAACTTCCACTTGCTTCCAATCAGCGCCACGGTAGTTGCTACCGGGCAAGCGGGCATTTCTTCTTTTGTCAGCATCGCAGCACCCCCAATAGTTCAAATTAGGATGTTACATCTAAATTATAATACAGTGCACTCTAATTTTCAAGCAGTTACTTTCAGGTGAGCTGTGTTGCTTCTTGTGCCCCAGTAATCAATTTGTGCGTACTTGTGGCTGGGCATTGGTCTGTACCTGGAAAAGCAGAAGGACGGCAGCTGCATCAGGAATATGGTGTTTGCATTCCCTGTTCCAGTGAGCGGTCAGAAAGTGAAAGAACTTTCCTTGGAAAATGAAGCAACAGTCGAAATGGTATGCCTCTTAGTTCTGCGAAATCCAGCGGCACATGTCAACATAGATGTGGATGCGGACGAAATGGTGCAAAAAAGGCTCTTCACGGAATCTTGTTGGTTGCCCCAAGATTCCGCGAAGAACCAAGTGATGTGAGAATTACTCCGTAATGTAGGTGTACCGCATGTTGTAGCTCTTTGCGTACTGCTCAGCGGCGGAGTCCGGCAGGACTTCCAGGACAAGGTTCGGACAGTTATGGAAAGGGCTGTTAACGAAAGGCGAGTTGCCAAAACTCGTTAGCTTGCGAAGATTGCCCAGCAATGCAAGCGACTCGCATCCGGAGAAGGCAAATTGATTGACGCTTTCCAAACTGCCCAGATTCGGAATTGAGGTCAGCTTTTTGCATTGGTTGAACCCGTATGATCCGATAGTGGTTACGTTGCTCAAATCGCCGATGTTCACCAAAGAGGTGCAGCCATCAAACGCCTCATATGGAATCTCCTTCAGGCTGCTTAAATTACCGACGGTTTCCAGTGCGGTGCAGCCCATGAAACAATCCGACTCCATTGATTCCAATTTGGGCATATTGCCGATTGATTTCAGCGCGATGCAGTCCCTAAAGACAGAACCTCCAATGCTTGCAACATTGCTTAAATCACCAATGCTGACAAGCGTTTTGCAGCCAAAGAATGCACTACTCCCAATGACGGTTAGTTTGTCAGACCAGTCAACGCTGATTAACGATACACAGTGTGAGAAAACATCGGATTCCAAGCGCGTCAAGCTGTACAAATCGTCAACATGCTCCAGTGCACTGCAGCCGTTAAAAGCACCTTGCCCGATAGTTTTCAAGTTGCGCAGGGAACCGATACTCTTCAGTGCAGTACAGCCCATAAATGCATACTGACCGATACTGGTGATCTTGTCCAGTTCATCAATGCGTTCCAAGGCGCTGCAATTTGCAAAACCGTTAGAATCAATGGATTCGACATTACTCATGTTGCCGACACGCACAAGCGAAGAGCAACCCTCAAATGCGGCATAACCAATTGAAGTTACGCTGCTCACATCGCCTACGCTCTCTAATGCGCTGCAGGAAGCGAATGTGGAGGAGTCGATGACTGTAACTTTGCTTAAATCACCAATGGTTTTTAGCGATTTGCAGCCGTAGAAGGTATGGCTTCCGAGTGTCGTTACATTTGCCAGAATTTCGACGTTGGTTAAGGTGGTGCAGTAAGCGAATGCACCGGTGTCAATGCTATCCAGCATGGGCATTCCATCAAGGCTCGTCAGTTTGCTGCAACTCTCAAATGCACTACTGCCAATGCTTTTTAGTATGGGCATTTCACCAAGACTTGCCAGCATACTGCAGCCCGAAAATGCACTACTGCCAATGCTATCCAGCATGGGCATCTCATCAAGGCTGGTCAATGTTTTGCAGCCAGAAAATGCATAGTTGCCAATGGTGCGAACATTGGGCAGGGAACCGATGCTTGTTAGCGCATTACAGGACGAAAATGCAGACTCGCCGATGGTACGAACATTGGACATGTCTCCGATGCTCGTCAGTTTGCGGCAGCCAGAGAATGCGCTCTCTCCAATGCTGGTGGCGCTGCTCAAATCGCCAACCGAAACCAGATTTGACGTATAGAAGAACAGCCTGTCAGGAACGACCTTCAAGCTGCTTAAATCGCCAACTGTGGTTAGCGCAGTGCAGCCATCAAAAACTTTCTCGCTGATGCTTGTCACACTGCTTAAATCACCAACGGTTTTCAGCGATTTGCAATTGCGGAATGTCTCTCGATTCAAGACGGTCAGCTTTTCCAAGCCGCTAATGCTGGTCAGCGATTCACAGCCGTAGAAAGCGCCATACGCGATGCGTGTAACATTGCCGAGTTCCCCGATGCTTTGCAGGGAAGTACACTGCTTGAACGCATTTGCGCCGATGAAAGTAACGCTGCTGAGACTGCCGACGGTTTTCAGCGAAGTGCACTGATAGAAGGCGTTTTCGCCGATGGAAGTAACGCTGCTGAGATCTCCGATGCTTTCCAGTGACGCACAGGCATAGTCTTTTGACATGCCTTCGTCCGGAATCCAACGGCTGGAAACCCCAAAGGCAGAGTCGCCGATGCTTTCCAAATGGGGCATATCACCAACCCGAACCAAGGAGGTGCAGCCTACAAAAGCACTATTGCCAATACTTGTTACATTGCTCAAATGCTCCATGGATGTGAGCAATTCGCAATCTCTGAAAGCGTAAGCACCAATAGTGGTTACATTATCGGTGTTATCAAGTGTTTCCAACGCATAGCATCTGGAGAATGCGTATGCGCCAATGCTCGTCACATTCCCCAAACCTTCTACGCTTTGCAGATTGGTACAGCTGGCAAATGCGCTATCCGGAATGGCAGAAATGTTCGTTAGACCGCTAATGGTGGTCATGGCGCAGGACTCGAAAGCACCGCTGCCGATGCTTGTTACGTTGCTTAAGCCCTCAATGTTTACAAGTGAGTTACAACCTGAAAATGCTTCCGTCCCAATGCGGACATCATTTCCTCCAAGTTCAACTTTCTTCAGTGAGGAACACATATAGAAGGCGCCGGAGTCGATTCTTTTAATACTGTCCAAACTGCCGATTTCTGTTAAAGACTCGCAGTAGTAAAAGGCTGAACCGCTGATTTGTTCGACATTAGAAATGTCGCCAACACGCGTCAGTGAATCGCAGTAATAATGCCAGTCCGAACCATCGTCCCACAGGACACTGGATGCAAAAGCAGCCTCACCGATACTTTTCAGATGGGGCATATCACCGAGCTGCACCAGTGATTTGCAGCCTGCAAAAGCGCGCTCACCAATGCTCGTTAAAGAAGTCAAGTCTCCAACATCTTGCAGTGAAATGCAGTTATAGAACGTGAAGTCGCTGAGATTTGTCACATTCTCCAGCCCCTGCAACTTTACCAGCGCCGTGCATCCATCGAATGCGTGCGCGCCAATCTCTGTCACGCTGCTGGGAATCGTGATCTCTTTCAGGCTCGTGCAGCCCGAGAAGGCGTAATCCCCGATGGCAGTTACAGAATCAGGAATTTTCACGCTGACAAGGCTCGTGCTGTTTGCAAACGCATATTCATCAATGCGTTTTACGTTTGCGGAAATTTCGTAAGTCGCGACATTTCCGCCGCTTGGAGCGTCCGCGCTGTCCGCCAGTGCGGGTAGGACCAGACAGCTTCCGATCAGCAGACTGGTCAGCGTAATCGTCAAAAGTTTCTTGGATTTCATGCGTATCAACCCCTTTCTCGATTTCCAGCATACAGCAATTTCAAGAAAAAGTCAATAGCAGAATCAAGAAAATTAAGGGAAAATACAGAAACTAAATCGAATGCTATGTCATGCACCGTCAAATCAATAAGGTGCTAATGCTATATTCAGAAGAAATTGTCAAGAAACGATTACCAATCATGTTGACAAGCTGGGAAAACCTGCGTATAATAAATATGGAAAACTGGCAGTTTGCAACAGGGAAAAAGCGGATGGAGGAGAATTGCACATGAAACGTTGGAAAGTCACATTCGGACTGTTCTTGCTTCTTTTTGCGCTGGCAACGACAGTTGCTTGCGCGGAGACAAAGGAAGCGAAAATGGATTGGAACGATCGGACTGTCATTTTTGCCCAGCCGGGGGAAACAATCCACTTTACCTACGATGTTCCAGAAGATTACGTTGTGACAAAAGAGGAATGGCTATGGTATTTTTGCTATACGAATGGTCGTAGCGCTACTCTCTATGATGGCGAATATGGTGAGAGTCACATGGAAGGCTATACCTATGAGCCAACGGGAATCCATGTCGAATGGGATGGAAAAGGCAGCATTTCACTGTCTGCTAATGAAATGGTGCGTATTCAATTGCACTTAAATGAATACGAATATCTATTTGCATATGTGGTTGTTGCAGACCCGGCAGAGTACTATACCTATGAGATTCAGAGTGGGGAAGCGACGATTACAGGATATAATAAAGACCTTCTGCGCCGCAAAGTGCTGATTCCAGAAGAAATTGAAGGGTGTCCGGTTACGACGATCGGCGACCGCGCGTTTTATGATATGCCGTCGGGCATCGGCAAAGAATTTTACATTCCAGACAATGTAACTACCTTTGGCAAGGAAGCATTTGCAGCCAGTGCCTATTTGGACTCGGTTAGGATGCCGCAGAAGCTGACGAAAATGGGCGAGGGCGTATTTGCGGCATGTTTGCAAATGCACTTCTTGGAAATCCCTGATTCGTTGACAGAGATTCCGGACTATGCTTTTACAAACTGCTGGGGCTATGGAGAGGTGAATAAATACAGTGCTGAGCAGTCTATTGGTAGAGTTGAGCAGTGTGTTGGTAAAAATGTGACAAAAATCGGAAAATATGCGTTTGCTGGATGCTGGAATATGGGGAAGGCGTGGGGCGATGGTCGTCTGCCTGAAAAGCTCGAATCCATCGGGGAAGGCGCATTCCAGTATTGTTATAAAATAAAATCATTGGAAATTCCGGCTGGTGTGACGGTCATTCCTGACCGCACATTTCAGGGCTGCGAAAGACTGGAATCCATTCAGATTGATGGCGATATTACGATGATTGGTGCGGAAGCATTTGACGGCTGTGTTGCGCTGACTTCGATGCCGCTGTCGAAATCGCTGTCCCTGATTGGAGCGGATGCATTCCGTGACTGCACGGCGCTGACGGATTTCCAGCTGGCAGAGGGAAACACGCATTTTCAGGTGCAGCAAGGTGCACTGATGACGGCAGATGCCACGCGGCTGCTGACTTATGCTGCCAGCGCACCGCAGCAAAGCTTTGTCATGCCGGAAACGCTGACACAGATTGATGATGGCGCACTCAAAAACCTGCGCTATCTGGAAACGCTGACTTTCTCGCCGATTTTCAGCGATTATCAGGCGGGCATGTTTGAAAATGCAACGGGCTTGAAGACGGTGAATTTCGGCGAAGGTACGCTGACGGCGATTCCTGACCGATTCTTCAAGGGCTGCACGTCGCTTGTTTCGCCCAATGCGTTCACGGGCGTGACGTCTGTTGGCGAATCGGCATTTGAAGGCTGCACGGCGGTGCAATCGCTGTCGTTTGATGATTCGCTGTCGAACATCGGCACAAAGGCGTTCCAGAACTGCACGGCGCTGGAAAGCGTGCATATTCCGGACAGCGTAACGAGCCTGAGTGCAGCGGCGTTCCGGAATGATGTTTCCTTGACGGAATTCCAGATGCCGGAGCGCCTATATACCGTCTCCGCGTCGGCGTTCAGCGGCTGCACGTCGCTGAAAACGGTGACATGGAGCAAGTATCTGCAAACCATAGAAGCAAATGCGTTTGAAAATACGGCCCTGACGGAAATCATCTTCCCGGAGAGCCTGACCAGAATCGGCGCGTATGCGTTTGCGGGCATTGGCACGCTGGAAAGCATCGTCCTGCCGGAAAATGTGAACACGATTGGTTCGTCTGCTTTTTCTGGCACTGGGATTCAGACGCTGAAGCTGCCCAAGAACGTCACGACGATGGGCAACGGCGCATGGATGAACTGTGCCGCCCTGCGGGAAGTTCAGTGGGACGCCGCGTTGGCGAAAATCCCGGCGAACACGTTTGAACACTGCACTGCGCTGACCCAAATCGAGCTGCCGGACGGCATTGTGGAAATTGGCGCAAGGGCATTCAGCGGCAATGAAAGCCTAACCAATGTGACTTTGCCGCGCACGGTGCGGCGCATTGAAAGTGCCGCTTTTGAGGGATGCAGTGCGCTGACGGACATCCTGCTCTGGCCGGACGTGGAGGAAATCGCGGCGGATGCTTTTGCGAACTGCGAGAATCTGACCATCCGCGGCTGGAAGGGGTCTGCCGCTGAAAAAGCAGCCACGTCACAGGGCGTGAATTTTGCCGCGGCGGATCAGGAAATTTCCTACACGCTCAATGCCGCGCAGGATGGCTATCTTGTCAGCGGCTGCGATGAAAACGCGGTACTGCTGGTGCTTCCGGCTGTGCATGACGGCTTGCCTGTGGTCGGCACTGCGGAAAACGCCTTTGCAAACTGCAAGTACCTGCAAGAAGTGCGCGTGGAAGCGGAAAGTGCGTATTTGCAGGTTTGTGACGGTATCCTGATGGACGCGACAGGTAAAACGCTGCTGCTCTACCCGGCGCGGCGCGCAGGAACAGATTTCGTGATTGACGAAAACGTGACCACCATTGCGGACTATGCGTTTGCCTATTGCCAGAATCTGCGCAGCCTCACCATCGGCACGCAGGTGGAGATGATTGGCAACCATGCGTTTGACGCGGTGAACGATGCCCTGTGCCTTGTTGTGCAGGACGGCAGCCCGGCGCAGCTGTGGGCGAGTGCGCACGGGGTGCGCTATGCCAGCGAAAGCACGTCGTTCTCCTACCGCCTTGAAGGGGACAAAGCTTACATCACGGGCTACACGGGTACACTGCCGGACGTGGTTGTGCCTGCGGTGATTGACGGCTATCCGGTCTATGCGATTGAAAACCTCCGCAGTCCGATTCTGACGCACGTTGTTGTCAGCGAAGGGATTGAAGTGATTGGGGACTCGGCATTTAAAGCGTATTTTGATTATGAGAAAGGCTACATTCGCACGCTTGTGAGCGTAAGTCTGCCGCAGAGCTTGAAAATCATTTCGGATGACGGTTTCTGGGGACAGGAAAACTTGCAGGAGATTACACTTGGCAGTGTGGTGGAAATTGGGCAATCGGCCTTTGGCAGCTGCACCATGCTGAAGCAAATTACACTGCCGGATACGCTGACAACGATTGGCTGGAGAGCGTTTGAATCTTCTGGCTTGACGTCGCTGACGATACCGGTCAATGTAACCAGCCTTGGAGACTCTTTCATCACAGACTGTTCAGCGCTGACATCGCTGTATGTAGCCGAAGGAAATCCAACCTATGAGATGGAGGACGGATTGCTTTACGACATTCCTGCAAAGACGCTGCGCTATGCTCTGCCGGATGTGTCGGGGGATGTAGTGATTCGTGACGGCACGGTGCGCATTGCCGGTGATGTGTTTAAGGAACATGCGATAACATCTGTTCAACTGCCGGACTCTTTGCAGAAAATTGGAAACAGCGCATTCCAATCCTGCAAAGAACTGAAAGAGATAACCTTCCCGGAGAGCTTGACAACAATAGACGATTTGGCATTTTACTATTGTACACAACTGGAAAATGCTGTACTACCGGAAAATTTGAAGTTTTTGGGCAACAGCGCATTCTACGCCTGCGCCAGTTTAACAGAAATAACGGTACCTGAAGGTATCACGTGGATGTCGGGAACATTTGCAAACTGCTACTCGCTGCATACCTTGAATTTGCCGAATAGTCTAACTTATATGAGCGGTGTTGTGGAAGGGTGCCGTTCGCTGGAAACGCTGCACTTGCCTGCTAAACTGGCGGACATCAGCGGCGAGTGGCCCAGCAAGCTGAAAACGATAACGACAGCGGTTGGTTCTGTGCGCTATGTATCCGAAGACGGTGTCTTGTATGATACGCAGGACAACAGCATCTTGTTTGTGAATGCGTCGATTACGGGAAATGTAACCGTTCGTGATGGCATCACGACAATTGGCGCAGGGGCGTTCAAGGGCAGAAAAGGCTTAACGAGCGTCACGCTGCCGGAAAGCTGCACTGTCATTGATTCTTATGCTTTTGAAAACTGCACAGCACTAACGGATATCAACTTCCCGGAAAAATTAGAGTTGATTGGACGAAATGCATTCTACAATTCCGGCATTACATCGCTGAAACTTTCGCAGCCGGGTCTTCACGTTGGGAGTTTTGCATTTACTGATTGCCATCAGCTGAAGTCTGTGGAAATCACATCGACGGACTTTGACTTGATGGAGTGGGCATTTGCAAGATGCGAAAATTTGGAGACAGTAATTCTGCCGCCGCAGGTTTTCCGCATGGAAGGCGGATGCTTCACGGAATGCACGTCCCTGACTACGGTCGTTTTGCCGAAGAACATCACGTTCGTGCATGGCTTTAAGGACTGTACGTCCCTGAGAATTATTGAAATTCCGGACAGTGTGACGAGCATCGGCTATGAAGCATTTGCAAACTGCAAGTCGCTGGAAAGTATTCATCTGCCAGATGGGGTAACGAACATTGGTGGACTTGCGTTTGCGCAGTGCTATGCGCTGAAGGAAATCAATCTTCCGGATTCTCTGACCACAATCGGAAAAGAAGCATTCCGAGGAGTTCCGATTGCTGAAGTTGTCATCCCGGCAAATGTGACCGAAATCGCGGACTGGACATTCTATTATAATGGAGAACTCCGTTCGCTGACGCTCCCCGATGGCTTGAAGAAAATTGGCGCGAATGCTTTCTGTGGAGCGTCCAAGCTCCAATCGGTGGAACTGCCGGAAAGTTTGGAGGAAATAGGGGATGCCGCGTTCCGTGAGAGCGGGCTGACCTCGATTACCATTCCAGGTAATGTGAAGCGCCTTGGCGGCGCATTCATTTACTGCAAGAATTTGGAGAAGGTCTCCATTGCCCCCGGCGTTGAAACGATTGGTGCTGACGCGTTCTTGGAATGCTCGAAGCTGACGGAAGCAACGCTCGCCAGCACTGTTACGACCATCGAGAGCAGTGCGTTCTGCGGCTGCAAGGCGCTTCAAACCATTAACGGCGGTGCGCTCATTCAGTCCATTGGCGAACATGCCTTCACGAGCTGCGAAAACATTGAGGAAATCAATATTTCGCCGAATTTGACGGAAATTTCAGACTATGCATTTGATGGCTGCAAGAAACTGAAGCGCGTTTCGCCGTCGGCAGCGCAGAAGGGCGTTTTGCTGCCGCATGTGAAGTACATCGGCAAGTGGGCATTCAACGGCTGCAAAGCGATTCCGTCCTTCTCTCTGGGCGATTCGCTGGAAACGGTCGGGGATTATGCGTTTGCTTCCACGTCCGTTACGTCCATGTATTTCCCGGATACCGTGAAGCAAATCGGCATCAATCCGATGTGGATGAATTATGCCATTCTGTCCGTGCATTTGCCGAAATCACTGACGGAAATCCCGCAGGGGATGTTTGCGCAGGCCGCGCGGATACAGACGCTTACCATCCCGCAGGGTGTGCGCAGCATTGGCACACAGGCATTCCACGGCAATGTTGCTTTGGCAGCGCTGAAACTGCCGGATGGCTTGGAGCGCATCGGCGCAAATGCATTTGGAAACGCGATGCTGCTGCTGGAAATTCCGGCATCGGTTACGGAAATTGCGGATGATGCGTTCAGCGAAGCGGTTGTGGAATTCTACACGCCGTCGGGCAGCGCGGCGCATCAATACGCGCTGGCGCATCAGATTCCCGTGCATTTGGATGAGTCGATTCCGGCAGAATACCTCGGCACGGCTGACCAGCTGGCAGCAAAAATTGTCGCGCAGGTGATTACGGATGACATGACCGACTATCAGAAAGCAGAAGCGCTGGTAGACTGGATGCTCAGCGAAACAATGCTGTCAGACATGCTGCCGCACACATATAGCGGCAAAATGGTGCTTGTCCAGCGTAAAGGTACGCGCTGGGGCTGGGCATTTGCATACAAAGCACTGCTGAACGCGGCAAATGTTACCAATGATATCTACTTTAACGCGAAGGGCATCGTTGAGGGCGCGGGAATTGGGAATCAAACCTCGGTATTTGTTTCGTATTTTGACGGCGACGCCGTGAATATGATTCAGATTGATGGGCAATGGTATTTCACGCATCCTGCCTTTGTGGAGCATTTCGGAAAGGCGAGATACTTCATGCTCAATCGAGAAACGTATCGCCTGTCGTTTGGGGATGATCCGAACGTGGAAGCCTGCGACAACTACGACCAGACATTCCTCTATCAGGCGTACTCCAAGGATGTTGAGGCGGAGGTTGTGGCGCAGGCATCTGCGTCCTTTACAGAGGGCAAGAAGCTGGTGTATGCGGAAGTTCAGCCGATTGAGGAACTGATGGATGCGAGTTATGCGTATGTGCTGGATTTCGCGGGGCGGCACATGGATACGCTGGACTGGCAGAACGCGCAGGGCAAATTTGAGCCGACCATCATTGGCACAAACAACGGCTACTGGCTCAGTGATGACCTGACGGGCGAGTATGCGCAAGTGACGGTGAATACGCAGACGCTCTATCCGTATGGCGCGGAAGTGCGGCTGGATGATCCGGAATACACGGCGATGCTGTGCGACTGGAATGTGGATGGCACGCTGACGCTGTCGGAAGATACCGAAGAAGCAAGCGTGGCGCTGTTCACCATAGAAAGGGGAGAAGATATAGAAAAGAAACAAACCATTACTGGCAGAAAGGTCTATCATGCGACCTTCACCCCGACCCTGAGCCAGTACATTAACACACTGGCACCGACGGAATTTGACTTGGTGCTGGAATGTCAGCTGCCGCCCATTCGTGATGCTGCACAGCTGGTGGACAACAAGCTGACGCTGACGCTTTCGGATTCACATATTTTCCCGGAAAATGCGCAGCTGGATTTGATTTTCTGGCCGGAAGGCGGCACATCGAGTGCTCCTATAACGCACTTCTATGTGGAGGATCGTGCAGAACTTTACCCGGACGGCAAGCGCGAAATTACGCTTGACCTCTCGGCGCTTCGCTGCGACCTGGGATACACGCTCTACATTGCGCAGACAGCGGACAACTATGTGGAATCGGAATACAGTTCCGTTACGAGCCGCATCGACATACCGCATACGCCGTACATTGAGACGGTACGGCCTGCAACATCGACGGAAGACGGGCGGATAAGCGACACGGTCTGCAAGATTTGCGGCACATGGCTGGACAATGGGTATGCGATTGCGTCGGATCACATTCTGCAGCTGCCTGCGAGTTTGAAGGCAATCGAGGAAGAAGCCTTTGTCGGCATGTGGCAGGTGCAGCAGGTGAATATTCCGGAGGGCGTTACTGCGATTGGAAAGCGCGCCTTTGCAGACTGTACGCTACTGCGGCTGGTCATTATCCCGAACAGTGTGCAAACGCTGGCGGATGATGCCTTCAGCGGCTGCCATCCGGTGATTCTCTGCGACGCGGAAAATCAGCAGGTGATTGACTGGGCACATGCACAGGGATTGATGGTCGTTTTCAAGGAAAGCAAATAATACATTCCTTTGGCTGCTTCGGGGACACAGCTTCTCCGAAGCAGCCCCTTTTCTTTTCAAAAAAATCTCGAAACAGGATTGACAAAATGGGCTTGATACACTATAATAGAGACAAGGTTGAGCGTTAAACCTAACGAAAAATACGCCACGAACTCGTGAAGGAGGTTTTCCCATGAGAGGGTCGAAAAAATTGGTTTCCATGCTGCTGGTGCTGTGCCTGATGCTAGGCGCGCTGCCGCTGGCGATGGCGGAAGAGGTCGTTGATGCGGACTTGACCTGCACGATTACGCTGGGCAACTGGCCCGCGGATACGGCGGCGGAGGCGGAAAAGGCGCTCTTTGAGAGCTACCGCGAGACGATGAAGAAGCAGTACCCGAACGTGACGCTGGTGCCGGATTACTACTCCTACACCCTGAGCAGCTACGTTCCAATGGCGAAGGGCGGCACGGCGCCGAGCATCTTCCAGCCGCCGTTTACCGACCCGCAGCTGCTGATCAGCCAGCATCTTGTCGGCGACGTGACCGATGCGCTGGAGCGCGCGGGCGTGCTGGATGAGTTCAGCCCGTCGTACCTCGAAATGCTGTCCGACGAGAACGGCCGCATCTACGGTCTGCCGCGCGACGGCTATGTGCTGGGTATGCACATCAATGTCGCCCTGTTCCGCGAGGCGGGGCTGATGGACGAGGAAGGTCTGCCGATTTACCCCAAGACCTTGCAGGAAGTGGCGGAATACGGTCAGATTATCCGCGAAAAGACGGGCAAGGCGGGGCTGGTGTTCCCGGCGAGCGAGACGTATGGCGGCTGGCTGTTCACCAATATCGCGTGGAATTTCGGCTGCGTGGGCGAAAACGCGCTGGAATATCAGGATGAAGACGGCCGCTGGGTGTGCAACTTCACATCCGACGAGTGCGTGGCGGCGATGGAATACATCCGCGACCTGCGCTGGAAGTACAACATCCTCAATGCCGACGCGACCACGACCGACTGGGCGGGCGCGCATTCTCTGCTGGGCACGGGCGAAGCGGCGATGAACTTCGCGGCGGATGACTCGGTTGACCAGCCGACCTCCAACAAGGGTCTGCCGGTGGAGGACTTCGCGCTGATTCCGTTCCCGGCGGGCGACGCGGGACGCTATGCGCTGGCGGGCGGTACCTGCTACATGTTCGCGCCGAACATTACCGATGATCAGGCGACGGCGCTGATGGCATACCTGACCGTGCTGGGCAAGATGCCCTACCTGAATGACCAGATTATCGAGGGGATGCGCGCGGACTATGCTGCCAAGCGCGACCGCGGCGCCCCGGTTCTGCCCGCCATCAGCGCGTGGAACGACGCGGACTACAACGCGGCGAAGCAGGCGATTATTGACGAATACTGCAACGTGGATATGCGCCTGTATAACGACTTCTTCGATTCCATCACGCAGGGCACGATTACGCTGCGCTCGGAAGAACCCGTCTTTGCGCAGCAGCTGTATCGCGAGCTGACCGCAGTAATTCAGCGCGTCATCACCCGCGAGGGCGCGGATGTGCGCAAGGCACTGCAGAAGGCGCAGGATTCCTTCCAGGAGTATCTGGATGATGAAATCAATGATTATTAATTTCTGATTCTGCATGGCATTGCACTGTTTGTTGCAGAGGGTTTCGCCTCTGCGGAGGCGACCAAAGGGCTTTCCGATCGCCCTTTGGAAACCTTCGGCGCCGCTGCACTTTGGGTTAGCCCTTGTTGGTGACGAGCGAAAGTCAATGCGGACGGGGCAGTGCGGTGCCATCGGGCAATTATTGCTAATTGCTAATTCCTCATTTCTAATTGGAAAAAAGAACACCGGCGGAGGAGAACCGATGCCGGTTTCTTTTACACAAAAATCGCTCAAATCTTCGCGGAGGAACGCCTATGAGCAGAAAAAAGGCGCAAGTCGGCTTGCGCGCACGGACGGTTGACCACCTCAATGCTTGGCTGATTATGCTGCCGAGCCTCGTGCTGATGCTGTTCTTTGTCTGGGAACCGCTGTTCGAAAGCGTGGTGATGAGCCTGTATAAGACGCGCAACATCGAACTGGTGAACTTCATCGGCTTCAAAAATTACATCAGCGTCATGGGCAAAGATGACTTCCTGCAGGCGCTGACGAACACGTTCTCGTACACGTTCTGGTCGCTGCTGCTGGGCTTCTTTCTGCCGATGGTGCTGGCGCTGCTGATTGGGGAGACCGTGCGGAGCAAGAGCTTCTTCCGCACGGTGGCGTATCTGCCGAATATGCTGCCCGGTTTGGCGGTCGTCATCCTCTGGTCGGCGTTCTTCTCCGGCGAGAAGTCCGGCGTGCTGAACATCCTGCTCAGCCACTTGGGCATTGCGCCGCAGACGTACCTGACGCGCTCAGAGTGGGTCATCCCCATCATCATCCTGATTGCGACGTGGAAGGGTGCGGGCGCGACGGCGCTGATTTACATGGCGGGCATGTCCAGCGTCAGCCCGGAGCTGTACGAAGCGGCGGCGATTGACGGCGCGGGCATCTGGCAGCGCATCATCCACATCATGATTCCTGCCATCAAGAAGCTCGCGGGTACGCTGCTGATTCTGCAAATCATCTCTGTGTTCCAGATTATGTATGAACCGATGGTGCTGACGAAGGGCGGCCCGGATAATGCGTCCCTATCGCTGATGCAGCTGATGTGGCAGTACGCGTTCGGCGGCTCGATGAACTATGGCAAGGCATCTGCCGTCGCGGTGATTGTCACGCTGATTTTGCTCGTCATGACGGCGATTTACTCCTACTTCGACCGCAAAGAATCCGACTGGGATTAAGGAGGGAGAACGCATATGGCAAAAGCACAGCGCACCGGCGTCATCCGGGACTATGATATGCACTCCGCGTCTGTCCGGGTTGGGTATGGGTTCATCATCTTCTTCTGCCTGATTATGACGGTCATCGCGGTTTTCCCGATTATCTGGGTTGTGCTGGCGGGCTTCAAGGACTTGAAGGAGTTCATGTCGTCCGCCAAGCTGCTCCCGGAGATGTTCGATTTTTCTCTCTTCGCGAAAACGTGGTCGCAGCTGGGCATTGCGCAGAACTACCTCAACTCGCTGATTTCCGTCGCGGGCAGCGTCGTCTGCGCGATTGTGTTCAACGGTCTGCTGGGCTACGGGCTGGCGATTTTGAAGCCCAAGGGCTACGGCATCGTCAAGAAGCTGGTTATGCTCTCCCTGCTCCTGCCGACGACCATCAGCATCGTGCCACTGTTTATGAACATCCAGAAGCTGAATCTCGGCGGCTCGTTCGTCCCGCTCTGGCTGAGCTATGGCGCGAACGCGATGTACGTTATCCTGTTCGTGCAGTTCTTTGAATCGCTGCCGACTTCCATCATCGAAGCCGGGCGGATTGATGGCTGCACGCAGCTTGAAACGTTCTTCTACATCGTCCTGCCGCTGTCCAAGCCGATTTGCTCCGTGATTGCGATTTTCGCCATCAACGCCGCATGGTCGGACTTCCTCCTGCCGTATCTGGTGCTTCGCGGCAGCGCGCTGCAAACGGTGATGGTGCGCCTGTTCGTGTTCAGCACGGAGCAGACCGTCAACGCCGACACGATGATGCGCTCCGTCGTTTTCTCGATGATTCCGCCCATCATCCTTTTCTTCATCTTCCAGAAGCAGCTGACCGAAAACGCTGTGTCTGTGGGCATCAAGGGTTGACATTATAAAAACTCCGCCTATCACCCAGTAACATGGGAGGGCGCGCCGAAGGAGTCCAGAGGGCGACCGCAGACTTCGTCTGTTTTCATTGCCCTCTTGAACTTGCTCAACAGCCCACTAACGGAAGAAAAATCAACTTTCACCACCGAAAAAAAGCTTCTATTTCTTTCTTATTAGAAGAAAGAACCGACAGGAGGACGCACAATGGCAAAAGCAGCTGACGTATATTTCCAAGTAGACCCGTGGAAGGTCATTGAGCAGGGCTTCGACCCCGCCTATGCGCGCGTGAGTGAATCCATCTTTTCGCTGGGCAATGAGAGCATCGGCGTGCGCGGCTGCTTCGATGAGGGCGGTCATGTCGATAGCCTTCGCGGAGCGTATACCAATGGCATCTATGATATGGAGAAGCTGAGCCGCTCCTATAAGGGCATCATTGACAAAACGCACTTCATGATTCCCTCGGCGGAATGGCTGATGACGACGATTTCCGTCGATGGCGAAACGCTCGATTTGGGGCAGTCGCAGTTTTCTGACTTCACCCGCGAACTCAACCTCCGCGCCGGCACGCTCACCCGCCGCTTCCTCTGGACGACGAAGAGCGGCAAGCAAATCCGCCTGACCTTCCTCCGATTCCTCGATATGGTGCACCGCGAACGCGCGTACCAGCGCATCACGCTCGAAGCGCTCAATTTCACGGGCAGCGCGACAGTCACGTCCGGCGTGTCCTTCGACGTCGTGCATGAAGGGCGGCAGAAGTGTTTCTGGCAGGAGACGCGCATCGACGCGAAGCCGGATTGCCTGATGGCGCAGTCCCGCACGACGCTATCGAATCAGGAGGAGTTTTGCGGCGCATGGCTGACGCTGCCCGGCGAATCCACCGCATCCGCCGAGGGAAAAACCGTCACCGCGACGGCGAATGTTCTGCTTGTGCCGGGGCAAGCCGTGCAAATCGACAAGCGCGCCGTCGTGCTGTTCAACGGTCAGCAGGGGAACGACCTCTGGCAGAGCGGGCAGGACGCGATGGCGCAGAGCAAAGCCGTCTCGCTCGATGAGGCACAGGCGGCACAGCGCGCGTATTGGGATGCTTACTGGCACACGTCCGACATCTGCATTGAGCCGAAAGATGAAAGCATGGCGGAAGCCGTCGCAGCAGAACAGCAGGGGATTCGCTTCTGCTCCTTCCAGCTTGCGCAGACCTACAATGGCGGCAGTATGCGCCACAACATTGGCGCGAAGGGCTTGACGGGCGAGGCGTACAACGGTCATGCATTCTGGGACACGGAATCCTGCTGCCTGCCGTTCTATCTCTTCACGAACCCGGAAGCCGCGAAATCGCTCCTTCTTTTCCGCTACAACACGCTGCCGATGGCGCTGGAGCGCGCAAAAATGCTGGACTGCAAGGGCGCATGTTACCCGATTGCGACGCTTAACGGTGACGAGGCATGTCCGCTCTGGCAGCACGCCAGCCTGCAATTGCAGCCGAGCACGGCGGTATCCTACGGCATCTGGCATTATGTCCACCTGACGGACGACAAGGCGTTTTTGTACCGCTACGGCGCGGAAATGCTGCTGCAAATCGCCCGATTCCAAGCGACTCGCGTCGGCTTCAGCGAGAAAATCGGCAAATACGGCTTCTTCGGCGTGATGGGCCCGGACGAATTCCACATGATGGTCAACAACAACGCGTATACCAATTATATGGGGATGCGCGCCCTACGCTATGCGGCGGATGTGCTGGATGCAATGCGGGCGGATGCGCCGGAGACTTATGCGGCACTGTGCGAAAAAGTCCAGCTTGCATCGGACGAACCCGCGCAATGGCGGCACATTGCCGACAACATGTACATTCCGGAAACGCCCGATCACCTGTTTGAGCAGCATGACGGCTTTTTTGAGCTGCCGCACACGGACATCAACAGCATTCCGGTCAGCGACTTCCCGCTCTACGACCATTGGGCGTACGACCGCATCTACCGCACGGACATGATTAAGCAGCCGGATGTGCTGATGTTCCTCTACCTCTACAATTCGTCTTTTGATACCGAGACGAAGCGTATCAACTACGATTTCTATCAGCCGCGCACGATTCACGAATCCTCCCTTTCGCCTGCGATTCACTCCATTCTGGCGGCAGAACTGGACAAGATGGATGAAGCGGTCAGCTTCTTCGGCTACGCGACGCGCCTTGATCTGGACAACTATAACCGCAATACGCGCGAGGGCTTGCACATCACGAGCATCGCGATGGCATGGGCGAACATCGTCTACGGCTTCGCAGGTCTGCGCAGCGATGACACGATGCTGCGTTTCGCCCCGCGTCTGCCGGAGCGCTGGAAGCGGCTGACCTTCTCGGTCATGTACCGTGGGCGTGTGATTGCAATCAGCATGGATGCGGACAAGACCGTCTTCCAGCTGAAGCAGGGGGACAAACTGGCGGTGCAGGTGTATGGCGAGACGGTGGAATTGACGGATGAGCCCATTTCGGTGCAGCGGCAGTAAAGCTGAATACAAAACGGCGCTGGCAGGGTGAGATTCTTGCCAGCGCCTGTTTGCGTGCAGAAAAGAATTGAAAAGTCAACAGTATGTG
>ULVN01106086.1_pt1 | contig 21269 bp, 23 predicted proteins | sample 1959491 | NCBI WGS metagenome assembly ULVN01 (sample SAMEA4835787, study PRJEB28245) | human gut metagenome | biome: gut microbiome; material: fecal sample | place: Denmark | collected 2008 | reverse complement strand
GCATGGTCCACCGCAAACCGCTTCAGGCCGCAGATGTTCACCGGAGCATCCACCATGCCCCGGCGGCAGTGGTGCTCGCAGGGATGTTCACATACATAGGCGCAGGCCGCCGGGAAGGGATTGTCCTTCCGGATCAGTTCCAGGGCATCCTCGTAGCGGCCGTCCCGGATCAGGGCCACGTAGCCCGGGATATCCACATGGGCCGGGCAGGTGGACACACAGGGCACCGGGTGGCTGAGACCGCAGATGCACCGGCCGGTGAGTACGTGTTCCTCATAGTCCTCCCGGAAGCCCCGGACTCCCTTCAGCACCATGGAAGCCGCTTCAAACCCAATGGCGCAGTCCGAAGAATCCGCAATGCTCCGGGCCGTCTTTTCGATCAGGGTGATGGTGTCCAGGCTGGCCGTCCGATCCAGCACCTGTTCGATCAGCACTTCCAGCTGGCCCAGCCCCACCCGGCAGGGCACGCATTTGCCGCAGCTCTGGGCGTGGCAGAAGCGCAGGAAATTCAGGGCCATATCCACCGGACAAAGCCCCGGCGAACTGGCACTGATCCTTCGGTGCATATCCTGATACAGGCTGTTCAGGACCGTCTGGGCCCTGCCCGGCGTTTCAATCTGTAAGCGACTCACGATGATTTCCCCCTCTGCGAATTTCCGGTATGGATTCCGGAAACAGAATGAACAGATACGATATTATTTTACCGTTCGGAAGCAAAGAGTGTCAATCGATTCGGCGAAAAAATCAGATAAATCAAGAAGGATGAAATTCCTAAAAATTACTAGGAATTTACCTTTCCTTTTGGAAAATTCTATAGTACAATTATAGGAAATTATTCTTGCTGCGAGGAGGAACCATGAAAATCTCTACCAAGGGACGGTACGCCCTGCGCCTGATGATCGATCTGGCCATCAACGGCACCGAATCCTATGTACCCATTAAAAGTGTCTCTCAGAGACAGGAAATCTCAGAAAAATACCTGGAACAGATCATTACCCAGCTCTCCCGCGCCAAACTGGTGAAAAGCGCCAGAGGAGCCCAGGGCGGGTACAAACTGGTCCGTGATCCCAAAGACTATACAGCCGGAGAGATCCTCCGGGCGGTGGAAGGGTCCCTGGCCCCGGTGGCCTGCCTGGAACCCGGCCATGCCATCTGCGACCGGGCCGCCCACTGCGTGACCCTGGACCTGTGGAAAGAAATCCAGGACGCCATCGACAACATCGTGGACAACACCACCCTGGAAGACCTGGTGAAAAAGCAGGAAAAGAAGGGGATGTAAAAAGAGGGGTTGCTGCCTGGGCAGCAGTCCCTCAGTCTGGAGTCGAAAGACTGAGGACAGGACCTGGCCTGATGGCCAGGTCCTTTTGATGTGTATAAAAAGACTTGGGAAATGAAATAGGATACCGTAGGGGCGGTTCAAAACTTTTGTCTCCGGCAAAATGTTGCCAGAGCCGCCCGCCCATTTTCCCCCTTTTTCTGCTGCCAAATTGATTGACTTTTAGATGACCCTTATAAGATTTTTTGCAAACAAAAAAGCATCCACACGGTCAAAACCCGCATGGATGCTTGCTTTTGGTCTGGTGGAGCACAGGGGGATCGAACCCCTGACCTCAAGATTGCGAACCTTGCGCTCTCCCAGCTGAGCTAGTGCCCCAATACGTAGTATTATAGCGCTTCCGGGGAAAGTGTGCAAGGAGCAAACTGAAAAAGTGTACTTATTTGTGTACTTATTCCTCCCACCCTAGGAGTTTCCAAGTATCATCCATATGTTTTAAACCCTGAAATTTATTCATTTCAAAGTGCTTTTTACAATCTTGAATAGTCTCTTCTATATCATATGGTGCCTTATCAGTTATTGAAGCCTTACCTTCAATCAGATTCCACATACGACCTGTATACAGCGAATCAATACCCAATAATTCGTTATTATCCATATAGTCAGCCACTTTAATCATTATCATTGGATCAGCATCTGTATCCGTAATTTCTTTAAATGTGAATCGTGTAAAAAGAGTGGTATAAAATACTGACATAGCGCCATAAATAAGATTGGCCCGTTGCCCAAGATTATAAGACTGACCCCGTTTTACGGGGTCTTTATATTTATCAGAGATTTTATAGCCTCCATATTGTTCGTATACCCGTTCCCATATAAAAAGAGTCCGTTTTTCAATTTCTTTAATCAAATCTTCTCTATAAGGTGTATCTATGCTGACATTTCCCAAAAGCCAGTCTAAAGATACACCAAAAATTCTACTGATAAAAACCAACATTTCTTCATTAGGAAAGCTTGATTGTGCTTTAACCCATAAATTTACATTGGCCTTATTTTTAACTCCCAATAAAGATGCCAAATCCGAATATGTTAAATTGTAATTTTCTTTTAAGACGATAAAACGCTCAGCAAAATTATTTCTTATTGTCATAAAAACCCCCTTGCAGTTAAGAATTTTTTAACGTATAATAAATGTAGGACAAGTTAAGAATTTTTTAACTTTATCTCTTTGTATTTTGTTCTCATTATACCATTTTTTGTCCAAGAAAGGAGAAAAGCTATGAATGATGTGGTTAAACGCAAATATTGGTCTCCGGACCAGATCCGTCATGAGATTTTTCTGGACGAAGTAAGTAAATCCTGCATCCTGACTATGTTACGAAGAGGCCAGATTCCCTCTATCCGCATGGGGAAACGTTGGTTTATTCCGGCTAGCTGGGTCAACTCCCATTTGGAAGTCGATGTGGAGCCGCAAAAATGAGAAACATCAACGGGGCTGGGACAACTTACTACGATCACAAGAGGAAAAAATTCATTTGGCGTGGGTTTTATTATGCTCCGAATGGCGAAAAAAAGCGAAAAGGGTTACAGGCTGCTGACCGAAAGACTTTAATGGAGAAGGTCAAGGCCTGGAAGAAAGAGCTGGAAGACGGGAAATTACCATTGAATCACCAAATTACGCTTCAAGAATTAGCTGAAACTTGGCTAAGCTTTAAAGAATCAACGATTTCCCAAGGAACATTAAAAGGCTACGAAAGTGACCTCCGTGCTCATATCCTTCCCCGGTTTGGTCAGAGGAAGGCCCGAAGCCTTAATGCAGTTGAAATCCAATACTGGATCAATTCCCTTACCCGGAAAAGTTCATCCCGGACCGTAAACCGAATCCGGGGAACGTTCCGCAACATGATGTCGTTTGCGTATGAACAAGGATTGGTACAAGTCAACGTAATGAAAGGAGTCAAAAACGTCAAAAATAACTCAGACCCAATCCGGATTCCATCGAAGGGAGAAGTGCAACAACTTTTGTCCATTGCGAAGGAAGGCAACTACTACAATTTCTCAGATGATGATTTTGGCCGTTACCTACAACGGGAAGTCTGCTTAATCGTAACAATAGCCGTTCGAACAGGAATGAGAGTGGCCGAAATTCTGGCCCTTCAATGGAGATACATTGATTTCTTGAAGAATTCCGTATTGGTAGCTTACTCATTGAACCGATCCGGGCAGCTTGTAGCGCCCAAAACGGCCAAAAGCCGGAGGCTCATCCTGCTGGATGAAGGCACGACCAACTTGTTGAGTAATTGGAAAAGTGCCCAAACCCAATACATGTCAAGGTATGCCGGCATTGTGGGAAACCCACAGGGCTTAGTCTTCACCACCCAGGTGGGAACGCCAATGAGGTACGATAACTTCCGTTTCCGGTACTGGGACTCTCTTACCAAGGCGGCTGGCCTGCCCCATCTCCATTTCCATTCCCTCCGGCATTTCACGGCCACCACACTTCTGGCTGCCGGTATCCCTAGCAAAGCCGTAAGTGAGCTGCTAGGCCATTCGACCACCCGGACCACCATCGAAGTGTACCAAAGCGTCTTGATGGAAACCAAACATGAAATCGTAAGCGTGATTGAATCGCTCATTGATGAAAAAGAATCCCCGGTAAGTGTTGGCGCACATACCAGGGAAAAAGGCAGCGATAAGTAACCAGCTCTCGCTGCCTTCATGGTACCAGAATTGCGGAAAAAAAGCAAATTCTGGAAAGGAGGCAAAACTATGAATGTCATTCGAGTCCAAAAAAATAAAAACTATACAACAATGGCGAATTACCATCTCAAAGATAAGAATTTGTCTCTGAAGGCAGTTGGTCTTTTAAGCAAGATTCTCAGCCTTCCAGAAAATTGGGTTCTCAATGTTAATGGTCTGGTGAGTATCGTTAAAGAGGGCCGGGATGCCGTCAGATCCTGCCTTGCTGAATTAAAAGCAAATGGATACTTGAAGGTTGAAAGCCTGCGAGATAAGGAGGGGCATATCATCGGAACCCGCTATACCGTAATGGAAAAGCCTTTGAATTTTGAGAATGAAAAAAATGCGGAACCAGAAAAGCCAGAGACGGAAAAGCCGTCTACGGGAAATCCTACAATGGATAATCCTACTACGGAAAATCCAATACAATTAAGTACTAAAGGAATTAAATACCAAAGAGAGAGAGGAGATACGCCTCACTCTCAGGCAACACCAACCCTCGAACAGGTGAAAGCCTACTTCCAGGCCCAGCACCTGAACGGCAGTGCAGATGATTTCTACCGCTACTTTGAGGCCGGTGGCTGGGTCTCCCAATCCGGTCAGCCGGTCCGTTGGAAGCAAAAGGCCCAAAGCTGGTCGGCCAATGAACGGAAGCGCCCACCTGCTGACCCTCCCATGCCCAATGATACTGAAAAAGCGTTAAATCGCACCTTGAAGCAGCAGTACTTGGACACTCTGATGCATGAGCAGGAGGTTGGCAATGGAATCCCAAGAACTTTTTAATCTTGAGGCCGAAGCAAAAGTGCTGGGCGCAATGATGATGGATGCCAGCATCGTATGGGAAGTGTCGTCAGCGCTCAAAGCAGAAGACTTCTACCGGGCTCAAAATCAAGTCATTTTTTCTTCATTGCTGATTCTGTCTCAAAATGATAAGCCCACTGAAATCGACTACTTGGCCGATTTCCTGAAGAAGAAAGGACTGTTGGATCAGGTTGGCGGCGTAAAAGTCCTGACCCTCATTCAAAATTCTGCGGCCATCCCATCTACGGTTATGCAGTATGCCGAAGCCATCAAACATTACTCTTTCAGGCGCAGAGTTACCCGGATTGGCAACAACCTTTCGGCTAAGGTCAAACAGCTGGCTGATGATCCCCGTTCCATGGTCCTCCAGGCTCAGGAAGAACTGGGCAACCTTTTGATCAACACCGAAGAAAGCCCGGTCAAGTACCTGTCTTCAATCATTGAGGACAATCCTGAATTTTTTGAAGAACGAACCAGTTCGGAAAGGGAAGGCCTTGATTTAGGTTATCCCCAACTGGATCAGATGATTGGCGGTTTGGAAGGCGGAAAGCTGTTTGTCATCGGTGGCCGTCCCGGCATGGGCAAAAGCGTCCTGGCTGAAAATATTGCTTTATCCATTGCATCCCGGAATCACCCCGTACTCTATGTTAGCCTGGAAATGGATACGAAAGAGTTGATGCAACGTGCCATTGCCCAAACAGCGCTGGTCGACCTGGGAAAAGTGAAGCAAAGGACTTTCACCAATGAAGAAAAGAAAAAAATTGAAAGCATAAAAGGAAAATTGGCAGCCTGGCCTTTGGCTTTTAGCTGCCAGTCCGACAGTGCCGAAGAAATCATCAGCACCATCTGGCGGGAGAAAATGCGGAACCACATCGAGTTGGTAATCATCGATTACCTGCATTTGATTGAATCCGCCTCCAAAGAATCTGAAGCGGTCCGGCTTTCTGCGTTGATGCGTAAGTTAAAACGGCTGGCTCTGAAACTGGACATCCCCATCATCATCCTGAGCCAGCTCAATCGGCGAATCGAGGAACGTCCCATCAAGGAAAGACGGCCCTCGTTAAGCGATTTCCGGGCTTCTGGAGGGATTGAAGAACATGCTGACATCGTCTGTGGTCTGTTCCGAATCGGCTACTACACCAAAGACGAAAATGACATCCATGCGGACCTGGATATCTTGAAAAACAGGAGTGGAAAGACCGGAACCATCACCTTGAATTATGTCGCAGAGTTCGGCCGTTTCTTTGGTCAGAAGGAGGAAAGGAAATCATGAAAACGGCGGAAATACTAGGGATGAAAATCGGCCAGTTTGCCCAGAAGCATCATCTTCTGGGTACCACCGGCAGCACGGAACTGGCCAAGCTGGTTGGGGAAGCGTATGCCGCCGGCTTGGATGATGGAGCTCGCATGGAAAAAGAAAGGAGCAGGAAATATGGCAAGGAGAGAAATGGACAGTGAGGCCATCCAGAAGATGCTGGACAAGGCCCAGGCAGAATACAAAAATCAACGAGAGAAGATCAACCAGCTGGCTGCCCAGCTGACCACGGCCAAGCGGCGGGAAAACGCCAAACGCCATCAAGCCATTGGCAAGGCCATTGAAGATGTTTTGGGTGTTGGTGCTCTCTCCCAGGATGAACTGAATCACCTGCTCAACTGGTTCACCCATCCCCGGCAGAAGGCAAATGGAGAAACCTATTCCCCTGCTTCCTGGCTCGGTGCTGAAATCACCAAAATGAGGGAAGCAACCCAACAGCCAGCTGCAACGGAAGAAACAAAGGCCGAGTAAATTGAAGGCCCGTCCTTATTCTTCGGGACGGGCCTTTACTCTAACCAGCGGAAAAGCAAATCAAAAGCAAAAGGTGCAAACGCTGAGGGATGAGAAGATTAAAAAAAGCAGCCAATGCGCAACCTACATACAACCCGAAAGCGTGGTTGTATGTTACGGTTGCGTGCTCCGCAGGGGAAAGGGGCGGCGCCCCCTTCCAACCCTGCCGGATTGGATTTTTCGCTCTCGCTCAAAATCCAATCATCCCGTACAGCCTTCGGCTGCACGAAAAGCAAAAGGAGGCCAAATATGGCCATATACAGTTACAACGAAGGCAATGTAAGCCGTGGCAACGGCCACAGCAATTCATTGAAGACGCTGGCCTATATCATGGGCCAGCAAGTAAAAGACGAAGTCAACAGCAAAACCTACCAATACGGCAGACAGGAACGGGTGGCGGAACATGGAACGGAGCTGCCGGAAGGCTGCAATCCGGCCTACAGCGATCCGGTCCGTCTGTTCAATTCCATTGAGAAATATGAAAAAGCCCAGAACGCCCGGACAGCGAAAAAAAGCGAACCACGCTTCGCCCGGGAGCTGACCCCAGAACAGCAGAAGCAGTGCCTCATGGATTTCGTCCATGAAAACTATACCAAGCATGGCTACCCCGCTGTATGGGCCATCCATTACGACAAGGAGAACCGAAATCCCCATGCTCATATCCTGGTAGCCAACCGTCCCATTGACCCAAAAACCGGCGAATGGCTGAAAGTCAAAAACAAGGCTGATTACCTTTACCGCACCGACAAAGTCCAAGGCGATCCGGCGCATGGATACAAGGTTCCCGTCCTTGATGAATCCGGCCAACAAGTCATAAAGAAGGGAAAGCCCCAATGGGAGCGTGTCCCCCTTTTAGATGAAAAGACTGGGAAGCAAAAGGTGGACGCCAAAGGAAGAAAGCAGTGGAAGCGTGTGGTCCAGCAGGGCATTCTGGATACCCTGGACGGTCTGGAAGCCAGGAGGGCCAGCTGGGCCGAAATCTGCAATCGCTATCTGGACCAGGAACACCAAATCGATCACCGCAGCCTGAAAGTGCAGCATGAAGAAGCCCTGGAAAAAGAGGCCCTGGCTAAACAGAATGGACATAAGGACGAAGCCGAGAAATGGCACCAAAAGGCGTTGGACACAGACCGGACTCCCACGGTCCATGAAGGATGGTGGGCCAGGAAAATAGAGCGCATGGAAGGCCACAGCCGTAACTGCCAGCGGAACCGGATTATCCGCAAGCTGAATGAAAAATTGCGGACGCTGAACATCCAGCTGGACCTCAAGCGCAAAGAACTCTTCTATCAAATGAAGGAGGCTAAAGAATATGAGCAAAAGCAACTTGAAAGATTCAGAAGGGCAGCAGCAGCAGCCAGAGCAGTTCTTGACGGATCCGCCATTTTCCCTGGACCAGATAACGGACCAGATTCAAAAACTGACAGACAAAGTCAAAGAGCAGCAGGTGTTGATTACTCAGCAGCAAACAGAGCTCAGCCAGTATCAGAGCTGGAAAGAATCATGGAAGAAGCAAGAAGAAGCCTCGATACAGAAGGAGCAAGAGGCGGGGAAAATAATCAAGAAGCAGCAAGACAAAATCAAGGCAATGCAGCAGGAAATGAAATCGTCGGCAGACATCATGAAGGAACTGCAAACCATCCAGGACAAACTGCAAACCGCTTTGGACAAACCCGCCCCCGTATCACAGTCAGACGACATCACCAAAGAGATCAAGACTTTGAAAGATGATTTGTTCTCCATCAAGGTATCCCTTTCTATGATGGAAGCCACCCAAAGCAGCCTACAGACACCTCAGGAAGAAGACCCTTGGTGGTGGAAATACAGAACTGACATCCTGTTGATTGTGGTCATGCTGCTGATTCTTCTCCTTTCCCACCGAATCACCACTCTTTCCGACCAAATAGCAGACAACAAAGGATGGTATCAACGGATTCTGTGGAACGTCACCTATCCGGATGACCGGCTCCAGCTGACCGACCCTTTAAATGACATTTGGAACAATCAAATCAAGTATGAAATGGAGCAAAAGAAGGGAACCGAATGAAACAATTTATATCCCAGAAACTCAGTGTACAGGGCGGTGCCAGTTGGATTTTCCGGAAGATCCAGTGGCTCAGGGCCTAATAAAAAATACAGGGAGCTTTTCAGCTCCCTGTATTTTTTACTTTCGGGAAATCTTTTGGTTTTCTTTTATAATTTTTTTCTTCGTGTTTTCTTCTAAATCTTTTTTGATTTTTTCTATATCTTCTTTTGTTGCTTTTTTGAACACGCGTTTATTATCTTGGTCTATTACTGTATTATCTTTGCTCATATAAGTATAAGCAGAGAATCCGTTGATGGTCAAGCTGTCTGATTTTTCATCATAAGTCAATCCAGGAGTAGAATTGTTTTTTTCATCTTCGATATCCATCTTATATTTCTGTGAAACCATTCCGGCACCGCTCATTAATCCTTCATATTTCACTTTATATGTAGTTTTCTTTTCTACACTGGTATAACTTTTATTGTTTTTTTCAAAAGTCAGCACATCAATAAAATCTTCATTTCCATCGTCAGTTTTATGGACGAATACCCAGCTATTGGCCGTGAATTTTTCACTTTTTCCCCCACAACCGGCCATAGCCAGGGCCAAGACCAGACAAGCAAAGATAGCAAACATTTTTCCCCATTTTTTCATGATGATCTTCCTTTCTTTAGTTTGTAATGGTGTGTAAATTTCCCCATAAATCTATTTAACCATTTATTTCACAATTTTGTCAATTATTGATGTGTAATATTTTATCATTTGTCAGATCTTTTCCTCCCGCCAAAACACGCCATGCTGCACCGTTACCATCCAGAGTTCTTCGTTCGAGTCCATCTGCCGTTTCAAGGATTCGATGGATGCCGGACAGGGAAGGGGCTTTCCATATCCCATTGTCTTTAAAATCAGCTGTATCAAAGTCTTGCTCCCTGCAACACCGGGCGCAAACCGGTCCACCGCTGTTTCTTTTCCTTCCGGAAAATCTGGAAATCGGGCCAGCAATGGCTGGGCCATGCCTGTTCTTCCTGGTTCAGGTCGGCAGATCATGGGATAGGTATAAGAACCTTCCAGGAATTTTTTCCAAAGATTCCCTTTGAATCTTGTGTTCCCTTCCAGGTCCACCACCTTCTCATACAGCCAGACGGCCTTTCCATCCTGGGTAATCCTATCGTCATGGAGATGGCCGAAGAACCAGCGGCGATAGGTGAGATGACTTTCCAGCTCTTCCAGCTTCAGGGCCACCGGGCATTTGTCGCCCAGGTGGGCCACCATCCGCATACCGCCCTGGATTTTCCAGCAGGTAGGGGCTGTGTGGGTCACCACATAGTCCACCTTCCATCCGGCCCGGTCCAGGGTCTCCCAGGCGTGCTTCCATTCTGCTTCGGAAGGGATTTCTCCCGGCCACCAGGAAATCCCTTCTCTTCTCATCCAACGGTCCGTGCTCATGGCTCCGCCCATGGTGAAAAAGGTATGGCCTTCCAGGGTGAACAGCTCCCCACGCATCAGGTGGAACAGGTTGGGCAGCAGCTGATGGGCTTTTCCGCCTTTCCATGCTACCACCGGGTACTGATTGAGCAGGGCAAAGTTCTCATGGTTCCCGTCCACAAAGGCCACCGTATAGGGCCAGCGGGCGATTTCCTCCAGCATTTCCCGGTCCGAGCCCTGGGCCGGATCCGTCCAGGGTATCCCGAAATCCCCACAAACAATAAGGATGTTCTCCGGCTGGCAGTCAACGCCCCGGGGAAGCAGATTCTCCGGCCGGATCCGGTCAAAATCCAGAGGGCCGTGGGTGTCTCCTGTAAGATAAATCATGATGGTTTCCTTTCATGGGTGCAAAAAGCTCGTCAGAATCTCATTTTAGAAGCGTTCTGACGGGCTCTGCTTTTCATGGTACACTGACTTCGTATTTTGACTTATCTCTCGTCAGAAGAGCACCTGGAGCATCCTGGCGGTATCCTGAAGCTGGAGGATGCTGCCTATCCATTCATCTGGATCCGTTTCCATGTCGGTTTTGTCGGTGGTACGTTCTATTTCCCAGGAATCCGTGATTTTCATCTTATCCAACCCCCGGACGGCAGCTTCCAGTCGTTCCACATTCCGGTCATGGTCATTGGGTATAAATCCGTAATACGCCATTTCCAGCACGGCAGCAGCCAGGAAATCAAGCCGTTCTTCCAAGGTGAAGCTGTCCGGCATCCGGACTTCCGCTGCCAGTGTTTCTGTCCACGGGGCAGCTGTGTAATCCAAAGCCTGAGGGCTGTTTTGGGCTAGGCTGTTGAACAGCGCTTTCCGTGCATCCGGTTCCATGGAAGCCAAGTTTTCCCGGCTGTAAAAACGTTCCTGCTTCCAATCCTTCCGGGCCCTTTCCAGGTCAGCGGTCCGATACAGGTCGGCGGTCAGGTGCTTTTCTCCTGCATCATACCAGCTTCCAGGAATCAGGACTTCTTTATCCTCCGGCAAAACGGGCTCCAGCTCACAAAGGTAACGGAGAAACGTATCCACCGTTTTCCGCCCAGCCTGTGAAGCCACGTGGCGATGCGCTGCACAGGCTGCCAGGCGGGACAGGTCGGTCTGTTGCAGGGTTTGTTGGAGATTCATTTTCGGTTTCCTCCCGTTTATCAGATTAACAAGAATCCGTTGCTTTATCGAGAAAATAGTACCATAGATACATCCATTTCTCAATCAAGTCTGACTGTCCAGGCTGACAATAATAAGAAAAGGAACCCCCCTGCTGTCAACAGAAGCATTCTGCCAAGCTGTTGACAGCAGGGAGTTCTTTTCTTCCTCAGCCAGTAAGGACCAGCCAGATGAGTTTCTGTAACAAAACAAAAATAACCCCTCTGCTTTTGCAGAAGGGTTTGTATTTTTATTAATGAGTTTGAATAAAAATACGAAGATGCTTTTGAGTACAAGCGTACTTTTTTGCGTACTATTTCTTTTGCACTATACGTTCTTTCTGTCTTTCCCGTGCTGGAAGGCACTACATAATGGGTTTAGAAAATTCAAACGACACAAGATATTGTATGCGTGCAAGCCGTTTTTCTGCCTGCAATCTTGCGAACCTTGCGCTCTCCCAGCTGAGCTAGTGCCCCAATACATAATATTATAGCGCTTCCGGAGAAAGTGTGCAAGGATTTTGTCAGGGATTAATCCCCTCTCTGTACGTCGGTCTGACGTCTTTTTTACTTTTTCGCGTTCTTCGTCATTTCGTCCGTGGCGGTGCGGATGATTCCGGCCAGCAGGGTGTCGGAATCGTATTCGGTGCTGGTCCGGCTGTCGGTGACCTGGTAGATGGTCTGTCCGTTTTTGGTGGCCAGGAAGCTGACGCCGGCGTAGGCGGTTTCCCCTTTGGCCAGTCTGTTCCCCTTCCGGGCGGCAGGTTCGGTGCCGTCGGCGGTTTCAATGCCCACCGGGTTCACCTGCACCTGGAGGGTGATGGTGTTCCGGAGTTTTTTGTCCGGCAGCATCACCGGATTGCTGTACACGGTGACGCCTTCTCTTTTGAAGTCCCGCTCCAGGGTCAGCAGGGTCTTGCGGACTGCATCATCATCCCGGGTAAAGGCGGGATGGGCTTTCCGGAAGTCCATATCCTGCCGGCTGAGATCTTTGAGATAAACGACTTGGACATTTTTGAAAGCAAAGGTGCTGCTCTTCCAGCCGCTGCGTTCCGCGCCCGCCGTCAGGGGCAGGGCCAGCAGGGTCAGGAGCAGGGTGGCCAGGGCCAGGAATTTTTTCATGGGTGTTCCTCCTCTTTGGTTCTGTCTTCCCATTTTACAACGGAAAAGGCCGGCTTTCAACGGCTTTTCATTTTGACTAACCCGGGGAATCGGGCTATAATTTGTAGAGTTATCTTGTATCCGCTGTGGGTACAGTGCAGGAAGTGAGGGAATCATTATGCCAATACCTCTTGTGGTATGGGCGGCTGCCGGGATCGGGGCTGCCGGACTGAAACTGTATAAAAGTGCCACCAGCTCTGCAAATATGGTGAAAAATGCCATTGAACGGTATAATGAAGAGAGGTTCAAATTCTACAAGGTGCTGGAACGGCTGATGCCGGAAGTGGAGGAACTGGGCCGGATGAAGCTCCATATCTGGGGCTGTTACGACAAGGTCTATGCCATCCTGGACCGGATCGAGAACAAACCGGGCCATTATACCTACAAAAGCCACAAAAACCTCCATCTGCTGCCCCAGGATGTGCGGAAACTGAAGCGGATCCGCCGGGTGGTGGACCGGATCCAGGAAAAGAAGCTGGATACGGAAGGCACCGGGATGCTGACGGTGGTGGCTCTCCAGGGGGGCGCGGCCAGTTCCTACAGCCAGTCGGAACTGGAACGGGATGAGGCCAAGCTGGTGATGGAAAAGATCATGGACCAGCCGCTGTACACTTCGGAAGTGACGGCCCTGGACGAAATGAGCGTGCTGGAATCCATCATGTGCTTCCCCAAGGTGCTGCGGCCCGGGTATTTTTCCGACAAGGACGGGTCCAAGATGACCAAGGATGAGGCGGTCCGGTTCAAGACGGACACGGACACCCAGTCCCTGCTCCTGGCGGATGCGGAAGCCCGGGGAGAACGGCTGCTGGAAGTGGTCCGCCATGTGTACAGGACCACGGAAACCCTGAAGAACGAGCAGCGGGAACAAATCCAGTTCATGCAGCGGCTCCTGGAGACCAAGACGGATTACCAGACCTTCACCCTGGAGGAAAAGGACCGGCTGAATTTCCTGGTGGCCCTGGGGTTTGTACTCCGGGAACTGGCTCGTACGGATATTGTACTGAAGAACGGCAGCATGGCCATCCTGAACCGGAGCGGCCTGCGGGTGCCTCTGGGCAAGGCCCAGGATCTGCTGCCGGTGGAAAATCTGGCGCTGCTGGATGAAAATGACTAAGTGTGGGAGGGAATCATTATGATCAGTACCAAAGCATTCAAAGCCTATGACATCCGGGGAATCGTCCCCAGTGAAGTGAACGAGGAACTGGCGTACCGGCTGGGCCGTGCCCTGGCCTGGAAACTCCAGGCAAAGAAACTGGTGGTGGGCCATGACATCCGGCTCAGCGGACCGTCCCTCAGCGAAGCGGCGGTCCGGGGCATGCGGGATGCCGGTGCGGATGTGCTGGACCTGGGCCAGTGCGGTACGGAAATGATCTATTTTGCCACCGCCCACCTGAAAACCGATGGGGGCATGATGATCACCGCCAGCCACAATCCCAAGGACTACAACGGTATGAAACTGGTCCGCTCCGAAGCCCGGCCCATTTCTGCGGATACGGGGCTGAAGGAGCTGGCGGAACTGGTGGCGGCGGAGGATTTCGAGACCCGGGTGCCCAAGGCGGAAACCCGGGGATCCTATGAAGAAGTGGACATCGTCCCCAGCTATGTGGACCATCTTCTTTCCTATATCAATGTGAAGACTCTGCTGCCTCTGAGGATCGTGGCCAATCCGGGGAACGGGGGTGCCGGTCCCATTGTGAAGGAACTGGCCAAGCACCTGCCCTGCCAGTTCATCCTGATCAACGACACTCCGGACGGCACCTTCCCCAACGGAGTCCCCAATCCGCTGCTGACGGAAAACCGGGCGGCCACTTCGGAAGCGGTCAAGGAAAATGGCGCCGACCTGGGGATTGCCTGGGACGGGGATTTCGACCGGTGCTTTTTCTTTGACGAAAACGGCCGGTTCATCGAAGGGTACTATCTGGTGGGGCTCTTTGCCCAGTATTTCCTCCAGAAGCATCCCGGGAGCAAGATCCTCTACGATCCCCGGCTCACCTGGAACACGGAAGACATCATTGCCCGGTACGACGGCCAGCCGGTGCGCTGCAAGAGCGGCCATGCCTTCATCAAGGAATGCATGCGCCGGCAGGGCGTGCTCTACGGGGGCGAAATGAGCGCCCATCATTATTTCCGGGATTTCTCCTACTGCGACAGCGGGATGATCCCCTGGCTGTTGCTGATTTCCCTGCTGTCCACCTCCGGCATGACCCTGTCCCAGCTGGTGGATGCCCGGATCAATGAGTATCCCTGCAGCGGGGAGATCAACTTAAAGGTGAAGGATGCGGACGAAGTGCTGGAACGGCTGTCCAGCCATTTCCGCTCCGGCATCCAGGACCGGATGGACGGGCTCAGCGTGGTGTACAATGAATGGCGGTTCAACCTGCGGAAATCCAATACGGAACCGGTGGTGCGGCTGAATGTGGAAACCCGGGGGGACAAGGATCTGCTGAAGCAGAAGACCCGGGAAATGCTGGAACTGATTGGCGGAGAAAGAGCATAGGAGGCAGAAACGGATGAATGTACTGGTAACAGGGGGAGCCGGCTATATCGGCTCCCATGTGGTGGAAGAACTGACGGCCAACGGGTATACCCCCATCGTTTATGACAATTTCAGCACTGGCCACGTGGATGCGGTGTCGGACAAGGTCCAGCTCATCGAAGGGGATATCCACGATTTCAATTTCCTGAAGCATATCCTGGGAGAATATGAAATCGACGGGGTGCTCCATTTCGCCGCCAGCAGCCAGGTGGGAGAATCCATGGTGAACCCGGGGAAATACTACTACAACAATGTGGCAGGGACCCTGGGCCTGCTGGATGCCATGCGGGAAGCCGGGGTGGAACAGCTGGTGTTCTCCTCCACCGCCGCGGTGTACGGGGAACCGGACCGGGTGCCCATTACGGAAGACATGCCTCTCCAGCCCACCAATGTATACGGCCGGACCAAGCTGATGATCGAAAAGATGATGGAGGACTACAGCCACGCCTATGGTCTGCGCTATGTGGCCCTGCGGTACTTCAACGCGGCTGGTGCGTCCCTTCTGGGGAACATCGGGGAGGATCACCGGCCGGAGACCCATCTGATCCCCCTGATCATCCAGGCGGCCCTGGGCCAGCGGGAAAGCGTGTCCATTTTCGGGACGGACTATCCCACTCCGGACGGCACCTGTCTCCGGGACTACATCCATGTGAAGGATCTGGCCAGCGCCCATGTACTGGCCATGGAACATCTCCGGAACGGAGGCGGCTGCCGGACCTACAATCTGGGGACGGAAAACGGCTTCTCCGTCCGGGAGATCATCGATGCGGTGAAGAAGGTCACCGGCCGGAACTTCACCGTGAAGGAAGAGACACGGCGAGCCGGGGATCCGGCGAAACTGATTGCCTCTTCGGAAAAAATCAAGAAGGAGCTCCATTGGGAGCCCCGTCACAGCCAGATCGAGGAAATCGTGGAAACTGCCTGGCGGTGGCATGAAGGGCATCCCAAAGGATACGAGAAATAAGCTGTATGGATATTTTGCTGACCGTGGACGGCCTGAAAAAAAGTTTCGGCGTCCACGATATTTTTCAGAATGTGAGTTTTACTCTCCGGCAGGGGGAGAAAGTGGGCTTGGTGGGGGTCAACGGCAGCGGCAAGACCACCCTGCTCCGGTGTCTGCTGAACCCGGATTTTGCCGACGGAGGGTCGGTGAAGTTTGCCGGGGAACTGCGTCTGGGTTATGTGGAACAGGGATTCGATGATTTCCGGGAGGAAACGGTCCGGGAATTCATGGAACACGCCTGTCCGGACATCCTGGACCTGCGGGAGAAGATGCGCCGGCTGGAGGAAGCCAGCGGCCGGGCCCAGGGAGAGGAACTCCAGGGGATCCTGGACCAGTATGCCCGGACGGAAAGCCGGTATGCCCATCTGGACGGGTACCATTACGAAAGCAACATCAAGCGGGTGCTGCTGGGGCTGGGGTATCCGGAAGACACCTGGCAGTGGCGTGCGGACAAGCTCTCCGGGGGACAGAAGACCCGTCTCCAGCTGGCGGCGGCCCTGGTGAATTCTCCGGACCTTTTGATCCTGGACGAACCCACCAACCATCTGGATATCGTCATGAGCGAATGGCTGGAAAAATACCTCCGGGAATTCCGGGGGGGCGTGCTGGTGATTTCCCATGACCGGGCCTTCCTGGACAATGTGGTGGAAGAGATCCTGGAAATGGAAGGGGGCACCATCCACCGGTTCAAGGGGAATTATTCCCGGTACCTGGAACAGAAGGAAATCCAGGTACTGACCCAGACCCGGGCCTACGAGGCCCAGCAGGAATACATCGCCCGGCAGGAAGCCTACATCCGCCGGTTCAAGGCGGGGATCAAGAGCAAGATGGCCCGGGGACGCCAGTCCCAGCTGGACCGGCTGGAGCGGATCGACGCACCGGTGCAGGAGGAGGAATTTGAGCTGCGGCTGCCCCCTGCGGCGGAATGTGCGGAAAAGGTGATCATGCTGGAACATCTGGATGTGGGGTATCCCCAGCACCGGCTGCTCCAGGATGTGGATCTGACCCTGCGCCGGGGGGAGAAGGTGGCCATCATCGGTCCCAACGGCTGCGGGAAATCCACCCTGCTGAAGACCATCCTCCAGGAACTGCCCCCTCTGAAAGGGGAGGCCCGGATCGGGAACCGGGTGAAGATCGGCTATTTTTCCCAGAGCTATGAACGGCTGGACGAAAAACAGACCATCATGGAAAACTTCCTGACGGAATACGGCATGACCGATGAACAGACCCGCCGGCTCCTGGGGAGCATGATGTTCCACGGGGAGGACGTGTTCAAGGTGATCGGGACCCTCTCCGGGGGCCAGAAGGCCCGGCTGGTGCTGCTGAAACTGGTGCTGGACGGGGCCAACTGCCTGCTCCTGGACGAACCCACCAACCATCTGGACATCGCCGCCAAGGAAGCGGTGGAAGCGGCCCTGGAGACCTTTGACGGCACCGTGCTCCTGGTGAGCCACGACCGGTACCTGGTGAACGAGGTGGCCGGCCGGATCTGGGCGGTGGAAAACGGCCATGTAACCGATTACAAAGGCAACTACGACTTCTATCTGGAGGAGCGGGACAAGAACCGGGCCCGGGAAGGGGCTGATGCTCCGGCGGCGCCCCGGAAAGAGGAGAAGAAGGCGGCAAAGCCGGCCCTGGAACAAACGGCGCCGGAAGCTGCCAAAACGGAAAAGAAAACGGAGAAAAAGCCCTACAGCCCGGCGGAAGCCCAGAAGCTGCTGCCCCAGGTGGAACTGAAGATCCGGGAATATGAAGCCCTCCAGAAGGTGCTCAGTGACCGGATCGCCGACCCGGCCAACCAGCAGGACCTGGAAACCAGCACCAGGCTGGCGGAGGAGTACGCGGAACAGGAAAAGATCCTGGACGGGCTCATGGACAAATGGGAAAAGCTCATGGAGTCACTGGAATGACCATCAACGAATTTCTGCATGCACTGCAGCAGTTCCAGGGGGACGGCTGCTTCAATCCCTGGAGGGAATACGATCCCTCCTGCGACATCGGACCGGAAGCCCCGGTGATCCGGGCGGCCAATTTCCGCCGGTACCTGGAACTGCGGCAAAAGGCCCGGTTCCTGTTCATCGCCGAAGGCCTGGGGTACCAGGGGGGGCATTTTTCCGGCATGGCCATGACCAGCGAACGGATCCTGCTGGGGCATCATCCAACGGTGCGGCCGGAAGTGGTGCTGGGGGAAGGCTGGGACTACCGGCGGACCAGCAATCCGGACAGTCCCCTGCTGAACCGGAAACAGCGGGAAGAGGGGTTCAACGAGCCCACTGCCACCATTGTGTGGGGAGAACTGGCCAACCAGGGGCTGGCACCCTTCCAGACCATCCTGTGGAACATCTTTCCCTTCCATCCCTACAAACCTTCCGGCATCCTGACCAACCGGACCCCCACCGGGCCGGAACTGGATCAGGGAATCGTCTATGCCCGGATGCTGCTGGGGCTGGTCCCCGGCCTCCGGGTCATCGCCATCGGCCGGAAAAGCGCCGGCACCCTGGAAAAATACGGGGTGCCCTGTGCGGCGGTGCCCCATCCCTCCATGGGCGGGGCCAACCGGTTCCGGGCGGCTGTGGCGGCGCTGTTTGCCCAATAGAGGTGAAATTATGGCGAAGAGTACCTTAGCATCCATGAGCAAGGAACAGGTGCTGAAAATCGCCCTGACCGCCGGGAAGATCCTCCTGGTCAGCGGGGCGGAGACCTACCGGGTGGAGGACACCATGCTGCGGATCTGCCGGGAGGGGGGTATGACCACCATTGCGGCCTTCTGCACCCCCTCTCTGATCATGATCGGGGAGGAGACCATGGAAGGGGCCAGCCTGATGTACCGGGTGACCCACCGGGGCACGGACCTGACCCTCATCAGCGAAGTGAACGACATGAGCTTCCACATGCCCACCTGGGGGAAGAGCTTCCAGGACACCATGGCCATCCTGGAGGAAAAGACCATGCGGAAACCCCGTCCGGCCCGGGAGGAAATCTTCTGGTCCGGCCTGGCCGGGGCTTTCTTTGCCGTGGTGCTGGGGGGAGGCCCTCTGGAATTCCTGGCGGCCCTTCTGGGCTCCCTGCTGTCCATGGCCTTTGTGAAGGCGGTGTCCCCCTTCCGGCCCAGCAGTTTCTGGGAGACCACCATGGCCGGGGCCATCATCTGTCTGACCGTGGTGCTGTTCCGGATGGCCTGTCCGGACCTGGTGATGGAACTGGCCATTGCCGGGGGCGTGATGCCTTACCTGCCGGGGATGGCCTTTACCAACGGGATCCGGGATTTCATGGCTGGAGATCTGCTCAGCGGCACCTGCCGGGCCGGGGAAGCCATTTTCCTGGTGGGCGGGGTGGCCATCGGCATTGCCACCGTCCTGGGCATTCTGTACTTGTAGGAGGTGCCTATGCCGCTGGCAGCAACCATTTTCATCAAAACCGTATTTTCGTTCTTTGCCACCGTGGCTTTCGGCAAACTGTTCAAATGTCCGGAAAGCTGTCTGTACAAGGCGGGCTTCGTGGGCATGGTGGGCTTCGGGGTGTACATCATCCTGCTGAGCGGCTTCGGGCTCAGTTCCATGCTCAGCAACTTTGCCGGGACGGTGGCTCTCTCCATCTGCAGTGAGATCTTTGCCCGGTGGTACCGGCAGCCGGTGCCCATTTTTTCCATTCCGGGGATCATCCCCCTGGTGCCCGGACTGCCCCTGTACCGGGCCATGAACTACACCATGCTCAATGCCTACAGCCTGGGGATGCACACTTTTGTATCCGCGGCCCTGGACGCCACCGCCATCGCCATGGGGATCCTGCTGGTATCCGGCCTGGCCAAGGTGTACAAGACCAGCAAGAAGATGGTCCGGGACAAGCGCCGGTCCGGCCGTTGAGGAATCCGTCCGCCGGGCTTATAATACAGGCAGGAAACGTGAAGGAGGAGATTCTCATGGCAGTATTTACGGAAAAAGCAAAACAGGTGGTCACCAATCCGGGAACCGGGACCATCGAAAAGGAAATCCTGGTGGATCCGGCCCTGTTCCAGGGGACCAACGACCTGTTTGCCCGGATTACCCTGCATCCGGGCTGTGCCGTTCCCGTCCACCAGCATCTGGGGAACAACGAAACCTATTACCTGCTGAAAGGGGAAGGGGAATACACGGACGAAGACAAAAAAGTGGCCGTGAAGGCCGGAGACGTGACTTTCTGTGCCGACGGAGGCACCCATGGCCTGCTGAACACGGGGAAAGAGGATCTGGTGTTCATCGCCCTGATCAGCAATACCCCGGGGTACAAGAGATAAAAGAACGTCAACGGTCAGCTGTCAACTGGCAGCGGCCGATGGAAGGAACCCGCTTCCCGCGGGTTCCATTTTTATTTGTAAAAAGATTGTGAACTTCTGTATAAAATTTACCGGTTTCTTTGTGGAATTGACGGCAAAAACGAGAAAACTTTCCTGCTTTACTGCAGTACCAGTGTCCGGAAAGCGAGGATTTTTGCCCCGGTTTACAGAAAAAGAAACACTAGGAACTGTGTAAAGAAAGAAGCGCATAAAATGTGGGCTAAAACAGAAAAAAATCCCGAAAAAATATTGACATCCGGTGTCAGTAATGTTACAATACCACAGTGTCACAGAGGGTAGTATGTCTTTTGGAGGTGTGAAATGTTTCTCGCAGACGTAAAGAACGGTTCGCCGGTTTTAGTCGGTGTGAAGCAGTCCCAAAAGGCCATTGCCCGGGATCAGGCCGCAGGGGTCATGATTGCCCGGGATGCGGATGAACACGTGACGGGGCCTGTCAAGGACCTGTGCGAAGCCAAGGCTGTTCCGGTGGAAATCGTGGAGACCATGGCTGAGCTGGGAAAGGCCTGCGGCATCCATGTGGGTGCATCCGTCGCCGCTGTGCTCAAAAACCGGTAGAATCTGCCGGAAACGGCAGGTTTTCATACTCATTAAATCTTATTCTCGAGAAAGGAGGTGCCGGAATGCCTACAATCAACCAATTGGTTCGTAAAGGTAGACAAGTCATTACTCAAAAATCCACGGCGCCAGCATTGAAAAATTCACCGCAAAAACGCGGTGTCTGCACGAGAGTGTACACCACCACTCCGAAGAAACCTAACTCTGCTCTGCGGAAGGTTGCTCGTGTCCGTCTGACCAATGGTATTGAAGTTACCGCTTACATTCCTGGTATTGGCCATAACCTGCAGGAACACAGTGTTGTTCTGATCAGAGGCGGAAGAGTCAAGGATCTTCCCGGTGTTCGTTATCACATCATTCGCGGCGCATTGGATACCGCCGGTGTTGCTGACCGCAACC
>ULVN01020418.1_pt1 | contig 21284 bp, 8 predicted proteins | sample 1959491 | NCBI WGS metagenome assembly ULVN01 (sample SAMEA4835787, study PRJEB28245) | human gut metagenome | biome: gut microbiome; material: fecal sample | place: Denmark | collected 2008 | reverse complement strand
TATTTTTTGAATTTTTAGATTTTAAAATAATTTTTTATAATTTGTGCTTTTAATTCCACATAGTTTTATATTTAAGTTTTCTTGCCATGCGTTCTTTATCTTTTTGAATTTCTGTTTTTGTGACTTTTTCTTTGTTGAGAGGTTTTGTCATCAAATAATATCGAAGTTCGTCCAAAGCATGGTCATCTTTTTTGATAGGCAAATCACCATCACCCCACCAATAGTTTTTGATTTCTCGTATCAAATTCACACAATTTTTGAAGATAAAAAGCCTTGTGCTGCCATCAGCGGTTTTAAGATAGGATTTCACAGTAGAAATCCCTGCAAACATATCCTTATCAACTTGCGGATTCACCAAAATTCCATTCTCATAAAAAAGTTCAACAACATTTTTTTCGCTAGCCAAAGTTTTCTGCCTTGCAGCAGAGTCAATAATAGCTCTCAAAAAGCCCTTGCTATCCGTCTTCCAATTTAGGTTTCTTGCAATTTTTTTGATTTTCTCTGCATGATATTCGACTGTTTTTTGTGCTTGATAATGTTCTGCTACAACATAGACATTACCATCATAATCAACAGCATAAAAATGAGCAGAAAGAGGATTGTGAAGTCCAGGGTCAATTGAGATATTATCTTGCCACTCCATAGGCACTTCAAAAGGTTCGATAACATGCACATTTTCGTCAAATTCGCTGTAAACCATTCCACCATTTTGCATAAATTTGCCATATCTTCTGCTTTCAATTTCTTCAGCTGGCAAACTTTTTGTCATGCTTTCAATTTCCTTTTTTGATAAAAATGGATTGTCCGCCCACTCCATCATTTCATACCAAATTTCATTATCATTTTTGTCATTTAAATATATCGTATTATAAACCCAAGTCAAACCTTTGAGCGGTGTCATAGTTCCAAAAATCTCTCCACATTTGTCAAGCACTCTCATTTTGCATTCAAGATAAATATCATATGGCGGTTCTTCATCAAACCACACATAATCAAGTGAAGTCCCTTGAAATTTCTCTCTGCCTTGGTCACAACTTTTAAAACCAATTTTGCTTATTCCACCGACTTGCGAACGCACCAAAATAAAGTCGATTATTCCATTTTCGGCACTGTCTTGTCCACCACTTACCATGACAATTTTTTCAATGCAAGATGCAGGCAAATATTCCAAGATTTTCCTTTGAGCAACATCTCTCTGCACCTGTCTTGACAGGCTAACAACCCACCCAGATGTCAATTTGTTTTTCTTATATGGATGATTTCCACAGGCAAGATAAACCACTTCGACAGCACCACATTCTGTTTTTCCAGAACGGTTTCCACCAAAGACCCAACGATTGCGTTTTTTGCATTTGTGAAAAGCAATTTGCTTTTTGTGCACTTTCCTGCCTTTGTTATAAAAATTCAATTTATTTGAATTATATCTTATATTTATTTCTTTTTCCAATTTCAAAATTTTTTTAACCAAACTCAAATCCATAACCACCCCAATATACAAAAAGGATAAAAAATCCCAACAATAAGACAAAAATCTCTTATCTCAATCAAAAAATAATGATTTACAATAAGAGCATGAAAAAATTTGTTTTAGTTTGTGCCTTTGCACTATTATTTTTAAACTCTTTTTCAGCAAGAACCACAAATGCTGACGACACCAAGACCTATTATGCAAAAATCCAATCCACGAACGTCCAACTATGCTCATCTCCAAGTGAAAACAGTCCACTTTTCAAACTGCCTTATTCATATTTTGTTAAGGTTTCATCTGCTGTTGACGATTATTACAAAGTGACTTACAAAGATGTCGAAGGTTATATAAAAAAAGACAAAGTAAAACTTATGAAAGGCACTCCACAAACTCCTTTTGCCATAGCGACATTCAAACTTTTTGTGCCTTATGGCATGTATTCATCTCCAAACACAACTTCGGCTCAAACTACGCAAATCGCTGACATATCGCAAACAATAAATTATTATGGCACGCTCCAAGGTCAACAAGTAACCTCCAGCAACAACACTTGGTATTACTCAAGCATCCAACAAAATGGACAGACACAATATGGTTACATTTTCTCTGGCGTAACTGATTATTTAAGCAAAATCGACATAAACAATGAAGTTTTCGACACCGTAAGTGATGATGTCTTGGATAACACTACAACCGAATTTCACAGCCTTTCAACTGGCACAAAAATTATGCTTATTGTCGCCATAAGTTTGCCAAGTGTTTTGATATTGTATTTCTTGATAAAACCAAGCAAAATCATGCAAATCACAAAAACAAGAAAACAAGTTAAAAAAGAGTCAAGAAAGATAAGACATGGTGACTATTTTGAATTTGATGAGAGCGAACTTTCATAGTTTTTCACTCATTTCATCGCTAACATTGCCAAATATGATTTCTTTCAAATCTTAATTTTTTCTTTCAATAAAAGCACACAAAACTCAGCAAAATGCATTTCATAACGCTCACATAGAAGCAACTTTTGCAAGATAAGCTGTGCTAAAAACAAAATTTTCTGGCACTTTTTCAGAAAACTGATTAAAAACATTTTTTATCCACATTTCATCTTTAATCATAACTCGAAGTTTCAAATCAGACCACCCTTGGAGTCTCAGTCTGGCAGAAAAAGATTTCTCGGCATTGTTTATTATTCTAAAAACCGTTCTGATGCTTATGTCGTGTATTTGAGCAATATCTTGTGCCTTTGCGTCATCGACATATTTTTCAATCAAAACTTTTGCTTCCTTTGCATTCAAACATTTTAAAGTATCTTCAACAAGAACCTTCAAGTTTATAAGCGTCACCTTCCTTTCCGACAAATCAATGATTCTTTGTGACACTGAATAGATGTTGTTTTGAAAATAATTTTGCCCAGTTATGTCGGCACAACCAAGAGCATTTTTCATAACGATTTTGTCAATTGCATCACAGACACGCTCCAAATATCTGTAAACAGAAAGCAAAGTTTTTGTCCAAACCAAATCTTTTTTCATTTGTAAATTTTCTCCTTTTTCAAAAAGCATTTTATAATCAAACTTTTTCATAGTCAATTTTTTGTGACAAAAATTTTAAAAGATTTACAATATTTTACAATATTTTAAAAATTTGACAAACTTTTGTAGTCAGTTTTGCGTCAAAAACAGTCTTTAATGATAAGATTTAGTAGAAAGTCACAAAAATCAAAACAAAAAAAAGACAGACACAAATTGTATCTGTCAAATTCTCCTTTTTCATATAATAAAGCACCAACGTTTTCACATCTCGTCCACATCACAACAAATGGATGTTATTTTGCCTTGTTTTTGGTTTTCTTTGTTTCTCTTTCTTGTTTTTTAGCCAATTTTTTGTCTGCCTTAAGTTTTTTCTTTAAAGCCTTTCCAGTAAGTTCTGGCTCTGGCAATTTTTCCATCATAAGGTTAGGATTTTCCATATACTTCATTAAAAGTCTAACACTTGTGCCATAATAAAGCCCATCGCAAACTCTTTCGTCAAGAGTAAGACCTAAACGCATTTGTTTTTGGACTTCAATTTCGCCCGAACGATCCCCCACTGGCACATATTGAACTTTACCCAAAGCAGCAAAAATTGTTGTTGTTCCAAAATTGTAAAGGTGATGATAAATCTTGTCAAGTTTAATGCTTCTAAGGTCTGTTACATAAATACTAGTGTGAAAAGGACTTGCATGAATAAGTTTCTTTGGCAAAAAATTGTGCTTATCCATAAATCTTATGCAAGACATGGCAAATTTAAAGAGCCAGTTTGGCAATTTGCAAAGCATCCCGGCACTCTTTGTTGTTTCATGAACATCTGCATTTTTGGCAAGATTTTTGGCAATTTCATCTTCAATAATTTTTTTGATTTCTGGCAAACTTTCACGACCGGTAAAATAAAATTTCAAAGTCAATTCTTCTCCATTGTCAACCAATGCCTTTTTGACATTCATGGAAATTGAAATTGTGTTTCTTTGATAAACCACACAGTTGTTGATAAATCTGTTTGTCTTTGGTCTCTCGTACAACATTCTTACACAAGCCGCAATCAAAATTTCTGTATAAGAATAGTGTATTCCTGTTTTTTCCTTTTGTTCGATAATAAACTTATCAATCGCTTCACACTTAATTGGTTGAGTAAACATATTGACAGCATCAATACGTTCTGGCATAAAATAAGGCATAGCCTTTTCGATAATTTGCAAATCTTTTACTTTTGTTCCGTCACTTCTTTTCTTACACATAAGCTCCCCCTATTTCTTATTTTGATTTTGCATAAAGCCATTTTTTGAAAATTTCTTTCTTACCAAATTTTTTTCTCGTCCATTTTCACTTGGCACATAATAAACTCTGTCTTTCAATGCATCTGGCATATACTGTTGTTTGCAATAGCCACCATATTCATGCGGATATTTATATTTCCCATGCTTGTCAGCATTGGTGCTTGGATGGTTTTTTAAATGGTTTGGCACAATATCTTCCCTCTCATTTTCTGCATCATCCATTGCCATATTCATTGCTTTCAAAACACTGTTTGATTTTTCTGCTTCACACAAATAAATTATCGCATGCGACAAATTCAAATAGCACTCAGGAGGTCCGTTTTTTTCACAAGCATACATAGCACAACAAGCCATCAATAGTGCATTACTATCAGCCATTCCAATATCTTCTGATGCATGAGCAATCATTCTTCTTGCAATAATAAGTGGATCAATGCCTGCTTTAAGAAGTCTGTGAGCATAATAAAGTGCCGCTTCAGTGTCAGACCCACGCAAACTTTTACAAAAGGCTGACAAATAGTCATAATACATATTTTCATCAATCGACAATGGCCTTTTGTTTAAACATTCTCCCATGGTCTCTTTGTCGATATGGATGATTTTATCTTTACCCATCTTTGTAGATAAAACAGCAAGCTCAAGGCTGTTTAATGCAGTTCTTACATCACCATTGCAAGCAAATGCCAAAAATTTCAAAGCATCTTCGTCAATTTGAGTTTTATAATTTCCAAGGCCTTTTTCTTTGTCTTCTACTGCACGCTTCAAAACTTTCTCAACATCTTTTTCTGACACTTTCTTAAATTCAAACACACTACAACGAGACACAATCGCCCTTGTCATGCTTGTATAAGGGTTTTCAGTTGTCGAGCCAATAAAGTAAATACTTCCTTCTTCAATCGCCTGCAAAACACAATCACTTTGAGATTTGCTCCATCTGTGACATTCATCAAGAAGCAAATATGTGTCCTGTCCAAACATTTGTTTTTGAGTTCTTGCTCTTTCAATAACCGCCTTTGCATCAGCCACTCCACTGGACACGGCATTTAGTTTTTCGATATTTGCATTAAGCATCTTTGTAATTATTCCTGCAAGGGTTGTTTTCCCTGTTCCCGGTGGGCCATAAAAAATACAGCTACCAACACTTCCTGTTGATATTGCACGATACAACAATTTATTTTTGCCAACAATATGTTCTTGTCCAACAAATTCTTCGAAATTTGTTGCTCTCATACGCTCGGCAAGTGGAATTCTTTGTTCAGTATTCATAACTGTTTTTATAATACCAAAACAATGATGCATTTGTCAAAAGAATTTAAAAAATTTTAAATAATTTATATGCAAATGTTTAAAATTGCATCATTACTCCCCAAAAGATAAGCAAATCGGCTCATGGCTGCAAAGTGAAAGATTTGAAACACCATTTATGTTATAAAAGAATGTTTTTCCTACTTTCAAAAATTTCTCATTGCCATCAACTATCAAAATTTTTTTGTAATATTCTCCATTAAAAATGCCAATTTCTTTCAATCCTATTTCTTTGAAATGGACAAAGGAGAAATTTTTATCTCCAATAACAAACATTTTTTTCAAAGAAAGATATTTCTCTTCTAAAGAAGAATTTTCATCTCCATTCAACCAATTTAGCCAAATCTTCTTTGGCAAATTGGTGTTGAAAAACAAATCAAATTTTGGATTTTTAGTCTTAATTTTGACATTAAAAATCTCACAACACTTGTCAATAGAAACTCTTTTCAAACATCTTGCTTTTTTCTCATCTATTCCAAATTTTGACTCTCCATAATTGAAGAAAATTGTTTTTTCCTGTTTTGGTTCAAGAGAAAAAGTAAGTCTTGCATTTATACAACAAAAGACAGAATTTTCCAAACCATCAACTTGAGAAAAAGAAAATTTGCATCCCCTTGTCGCAAAATTCAAATAAGTTTTGTCCTTCGAAAGCAAGTTTTCAATCATAATAGACTTTCCATATTTCTTGAAATAATAATATCCCTTCTTCAAAGAAATGTTAAGTTCAATATCAACTTTCTGCGTTTTTGAAGAATGATTTTTAAAACCGCATAAGAAGTTGTTTCCATTCAAAACAAACTCACTATAATCGACATAAACACCATCAAAAGCCAAATTTTGTCTCAAAACAAACTCTTTGTAACTTGGATTTAAAATCACCCCATTAACCTTGAAAAAATTGTCTTTAAAGTCAAGATTATAATTTGAAGATGCACCATAGTTTATGTTTAATTTGTTTATCATTTCGACAAAAGAAATTGGACTTGATTGCTTATCATAGACCAAAACATTATCCATTACATCCAAAGTTTTTTTCATTTTTCTATCAACACTTAAATCATCAAAAACCAAATTAAATTTTTCTTCTTTCAATGCCAACTTAAAAGCCTTCAACAAGTTTTTGTCTAGTGTTTTATCAAATTTAAAAACTGGCAAATTGACATCAACCCCACCCAAAAACAATACTTTTTTGTCAATTTTGTCATCATAAACCACTGGTGCATGAAATCTAACTCTATTTAAAATTGTATTTTTTGCTTTTTGAATATACTCATTTTTTTTCATAGAAAAAATATATCCAAAATGGACAAAAATAAACAAAAAGAGAGAGTAAAAACTCTCTCTTTTTTAGAATCCATTCCATCCTTCAGCAAAGGTGATCGAAAATCTTATACCACTCACTCTATTTAGCCAAGCAGTTTTCTTTTGTCCATTTGAAGTAATTGTATATCCATTCTTCAAATATACCCCCAAATCTCTTGTCCAATACTCACAATATTTATCAGCATCAACACCCATGAAGAATGCCACCATATCACTTGCATTTGCTCTCAAATCATTCAAGTTGTATTCCAGTTCTTTCATAGATGCCACTCTGATATTCTCTTCCAAAAGAACATAACTTTTAACCTTATCTTGCCCAGCTGATGTTGGAGCAAAATATTGATAATCATGTGCAGGTATTCTTTTCACTTCAATCTTCAACACAACATTTTCGCATGTCAAAGTATAAGTCGAATCTTTCCAGAACCATACCTTCAAGAGAGACCCTTCATTCACAGTCCCCGCTTTCACAGTCATGGTTGCAGAATAATTGGTTGTTCCAGTTTTGAAATAGATTTCCGCATTGTTTCTCGTTGTAAGGCCACTCTTATCCCCTTTTACGATATCCAAAACTAGTGCAGGATATCCAGATGCGGTTATTGTTCCACTCTCCACACTTACATTAAGAACAAATTTTTCACCTTCAGTAAGATTCGCAATTTTGATATAATCATAAATATCACCGCTGTTGCTTGGTGTTGAACCCCAATTTAATGTTTTGTTATAAAGCACAGTGTCACTTGATTGTTTATACTTAAACGAAGAATCCGCAACTCCAGTAGAAGATGTAGAACTATTGCTTTTGCTTACATTCTTATACATGTTGCTTTCTTCAAACTTCCAGTTTTCTTTGACAGAAGCTAAATCAGAAGCCACAGCACCAAAGCCTAAAACATTTTGACTAACAACATCAAAACCAGTTCTTCTTTCACCAAACTCCCAGAAACTCTTTAAGTCATATTCTTTATATAGATTATTAATCTCTGTAGAAGTCATTGCATAATTTACTATCTTGATGTCCCTATCAACTTTTCCAATAAATTTTCCTGATTCAGCAGGAGTTGTAGCATTGTCAGAGGCCTCCGCACCAACAAAAATTGTATTATTGTTATTATATCCAATTTTCTTGCTTGTAAACGTGTCAGATGTTGGTCCCTGCATAGACCCATCCACATAGCCTGTAATACAATTTCCATCAAATGTGAATGAGAACAGATGCCAACCTGGTGACAAATCAACCCATCTCTTGCCAAGCATATTAGCATGTTTATATCCAACACCTTTATCATATGCGGTATAACAAATATATTGATTCGAATCTTCGCTTGTTTCAATATTAAATCCACCAGACTCTGTACATGAAAGCATAACCATATTTTGTGCAGCATATTCAGACCAGTTGTCCATATATGCCCAAATATTTACACTAATTTTATCTTCATATTTCAAGTCTTTAGACAAAGTATAATAAGTTGATCCCGTCATTTGCACTTCGTCATGTGTTAACTGTTCTTCTCCATTAACTCTCCATCTAATTGGCTCAAATGCAAAGAAATAAAGATTTCCACCTGTAAAGGTGTAAGAATAACCATCATTCATAGTCAATGTTTGAGTTTTAGGAGCTTTCATTGCGGCATATTTCTTTCCGCTATAAGAATAAACTTTGATAATATTTTCACTAGAATTTGATGTTTTTGTAATGTCCGCTTTTCCATTATTATAATCAAGATATCCTATCAGAGATGCATTGGCTATCAAGGTGTTGTTCATTGCGTCTCCAACATAACTCTGTGGATATTCTCCATCTTCAAAATACCAATAAGAAGTCTTTGAATATTCTGTCACGAGTCTAAATTGCAACGAGTCATACCCATAATGCACGGAGCTATCTTTTCTATACTTAACATATACATAATGATTCCCTGCCGAAACATTTTTATACACCAACTGTCGCAATTTACCATCATTGTATTGCCCAATTGTTGACAATTTGACATTAGTTGAATCTGCGGTATATGAAGAAGATAAAGTTGTATCAACATTACTGAATACTCCGTAGTCACAACTACTTTCTCCATATGAAATATAATCAAATGTTATATCAGCGGCTGAGGCCAATGTGAAAGACACCTTTGCAAGCGAATAACTATTATTATAGCCAAAATTTTGACTCTCATAGAAACCATTATTATTTATCACAAAATTATAACCCGAAATGGTTGAAATACTCACATTCGAAATCTTTGCTAAATTCTCTGTGGCACGCTTCAACTTATTCGCGGCTGTTTTCTTATAGAAGAAATATATTTTGTAGGTTGATGTGGTCGAATTTCCAGCAGTGAGACTTCTAATATTCAAGCCGTTGCCACTGCCAGTATAAGTTGGCGCGGTTGCATTTGTGCTTACTCCCATAAATTTGTAGCCAGGTTTTGCATAATAATCATTTGAATAGCCTATGCTGATATTCGTCCCAGCTTGAATTTCAAAATGGTTTGTAGTCGTCAATGCCGTATGGGTATAATTGTTTGTTCGGTTGTAATAATCCAAAGTTGGGTTTCCACCATTTGCACTATTTACATATGTGCCAGTCCCTTCATCAGTCATGATATAGACATCATAATTAACCACTTTACGCTTAAATCTAGCATGAATACCAGTAGGGATTGTCCCAGAAGCTGAATAAGTTGTTGAAGTAGACAACAATGTTGGCGTATCACCATAATACCAACCTACAAATGTGTAATTACCATTAGAAGTTATGCTCAAAGTGTAAGTTTTATTTATCGTATAAGTAATTGAAGTTGGTGAAGCTGTCGAAGAATTTTGTGACGTTGTCGTGCTACCTATTATTGCACTATATGTCGGTTTCACATATTTAAGAGTTGCATATGGATAACCCGAAGAAGATGTTTTTCTAGAATATGTTGCACCATCATCTTCGGATGTATATGTCCCCGCAAAAGAAATTGTTTCTTGTTTCGGTTGAAAAACAGCGAAATAATATTTTGTTGTGTTATCTGAAGGAGTAATAGAATATGAGGAACTTGTTGACAATGCGGTTCCAGAGCAAGCCGAAGCAGTAATTGTTGAACTAGTCGAAGAATACCACCCTCTAAATTGCCATGAAGAATTTGATACTGCCGAAGTCAAAGTCAGTGGTCTATAGACATATGAAGGAACAGTTGAATTATAAAGTGATGAGCCTGAAGTCTTTGTTGTTATCATAGGATTTCCGGTTGTATAACAACTATAACCAAAAGATCCAACCGTTGAGTAAGAGCTAGGGAGATTTACAGATGAATCAAATGGTGTATATGCAACCACCCTAACATTAAATGTTACTGGTCTTGCAGTATAAACTGCATAATATGAATATGCATTTCCGTAATATCCACTTCCCTTAATAAATGTTTTCCAATAATATTGAGTAGTAGCACTTACTGTTGTTGCACTAATTTCTGAAACAAATGTGTCGGTTTTCCAAAGTTGAACTTTTGAATAGTCATATGTATTGCCAGAGACACCATTTGCACTGAATCTGAGAGTATAACCATCAACTCTTGTCACAGTTCCATTTGATGGCGCACTAGGATCTGGTATTGGCATATCTATCCATGTACTACCGTTTTGCCATTGCAATTTTATATCACTAAGCGAGCCACCTTTACCCGCTGTTCCATATGTAGTTGTATTGTCTACAAACACAATTCTATATGTGCTTCCTGAACTAAGTATTGATGCCGAAACCCAGAATGTGGCATCGGCTTGATTTCCATTCAAACCAATTCTGATTCTGTTATGTGATGAAGAATTATATGTAAATACAAAAGATTTTTTCGCTTTTACTGAATTTGAATTATATTCAACTTTTGGTGAAGAAAGATTTCTCACAAATGTCCCATCATTCCACAATTGAACAACCATTCCACTATATGTATTACCAGAAATCGCATTTGCTTGCCAATCAGTAGAATTGTATGTTTTATTAACAAAGCTGCCTTCATAAGTATTTCTTATCTCCGGCAAGCTCATTGTGCTCCAACTTCCATATGACAATTGTTTGAAGCAGATATTTTTTATGTAACAACTTGCACCAGATGTTCCATATTGGTTGTTGTCCACAAAATAAACTCTATAAGTTGTGCCAGCAGTGAATCCTGATGTATAAAAACTTATGCCAGATTGTTTTGAATTTGCATTCAACAAAACTCTAATATTATCATAAGTACTGTCAGGAGTAAATTCATAATATGTAGGGTCTTCTGAAATTTTTACTTTTGTAGAGCCATTTGATTTCATCTCATAAATGCCAGTATAATCGCCATAAGAACCTGCAGTTGGTGTTGTGAAAATTTTAATCCCCATACCCAAAATTCCATATCTATTGTAACTCTGTGCCTCACCAGAAGTTGCACCACTCCCTGTCAATGCAATAGTTGCCGTTCCACATTGAGAAAAATTGGCAGTCACATCTCTTAGTCTAAGGCTCCACTGCAATACTGCATACCCATTGTTTAAATATAGATTTGATACACTACTTGGGAATTGCCAAGTACTAGAAGACGATGTTGACAATCCTGAAGCCCTACTCCATGGATAATCCCCAACTGAAAATACCCCCAGTCCATAATTGTAAACAGCCGAAGATTCTGAGAAAGAATATGTATAATTTATATTTGTTTCCGAACCACTATATTTCAGTGTTGAACATTTACTTGTATTATAGCCACAATAAGTAATTGTTCCATTATTATTGTAACCAGCAAAAGAACCTTTATAATCAAAACTCTTATAATTACTATATCTGTCAAATTTATAAACTGATGATATATTTGCATCTGTAAAGCAATTATTTACCGTTCCTCCACTTCCATTAATGCATCCAAAAAGTCCACCTTTATAATAAAAACCAGTGACATTTCCTATGTTATAACATCTTCTATAATTTGCTTTATAAGTGCCACTATAACTTTCTCCAACTAAACCGCCAGTATAGACTCCTTCCCCATAAACATAACCAGCATTATAACAGTTATCAATAATTGGCGTACTAGAACTCGACCCATATACTTCTCCAGCTATACCACCTGTATATCCAGAATAAGTTGAGCCATATTGACACTCACTTCTCACACTTGCATAGTTAAATGATTTTTCTAGAAGAATATTGCCATTAACAAAACCAACAATTCCACCTACATATCCAATATAATTCCAAAACTTAATATTGATAGATCCAAAAACTCCAACCTGCGATATTGTTGCCACAGTACTATTAGTTGAAGCTAAATGTGCCGAAACAGCACCTGTTCGCATTGAATATTTTGGAGCAACAATCATATTTTGGTATGTTTCATCTCCACCAATATCTACATCAACTAGAACAAAATTTGAAACATATCCACCGCCATAGACACCACCAAATAATCCCATTGAATTAACAGCAGATGAAGTATTTGTATAAACTGGATCATCATCACTGAAAATTTGACACCATAACCCTTTGATTGTAAAACCATTACCATTAAAATTTCCAGTAAAATTATACTTCAATCCAATTGGCGTCCAAATTCTATCAGAAATATCAATATCATCAGTCAATTTGTAATATAATGAATTGTATGTAGAATAATCACTTGCACTATTTGACAAATATGCAAGCCTTGCAAGTTGGGCACCATTTGAAATTAAGTATGGACTTGAAGATGTCCCACTTCCACCCGCAAACGAACTTGCATAATTGCTTTGCCAATATTTGCTTGCTGGAGGAGAATAAAATGCATAAAAATTTATATTGTTAGATGTATAGCCATGTACATAACTATAATCCCCAGCACAGTCACTAACAGTAGCTGATTTTGTTGTTAAAGAACCCGTATCAGATGACACTTTCATTAGATCTTTTGCTCGCCTTGAAAGATATCTAAAATAACTTCCACTTTCACCAGTTGTGTTTACAGTCAAACTCCCGCCAATCAAAAAATATATACCAGATTGAGTTCCGTCATTTCCACCTGCAGTATAAGATGTATCCACCCCTGTTCCTGTTGTTTTTACCCCATATGTCTTAAGATATGAATTTCCTTGCACATATGCTTGTGCACACATTGCTTTCAAAACAGGGAAGCCATAATTTAAATGGTTGTATGAATCAGAATCATAATTCCAAGGAGAACCATACCACCATTTTTGAGATTCTGAATATGAGTCGTTTTGCATATAATTATTAAAAGTAGAGCTTCTTCTAAATGAAGCCGCACTAAGCCATGATGCCCCACTACCTGAAAAACTATTATTGCCTACAGAATAGGTGTAACCAATAGATGTCGAACTATATAAAGCAACACAATAAAATGTCAAACTTGAAGCATATCCAACAAGTCCACCTTTATATGTCGTAGAAAATGATGAACTATTTAGATAAATACCAAGATATGACCATGACGAAATAATTTTTCCACTGTTAACTCTTCCGACTAGCCCACCGCCTGCATATCTAGAGAGCCAAAAGCTTCCTCCAGGATTGGTTCCATAAACAGCATAAGATTCTTTTATTTCAGCCCCACCAGACAACTGTCCAACGAGTCCTCCGCCACCAGAATTTGTGCCAAGACCATAAAAATCAATATATCCAAGCATAGCAGTACCATAAAGTGAACATCCCGATGCTGCCCATCCTACAACACCACCACAATATGCGTTTCTCGTACTTGAACTTGAAGAACTACTACTATCTCTAATTGTAACATAAGACTGAATACCACTAATTCCTGCATTTTGAGCATAACCAACAGCACCACCCATCAAAAGTTCATATGGAGAACCTGAAAAACTTGATTGAATAGTTCCAAATATGTTGACATTAAAAAGCATACATGAGCCAGAATCACAAGAAAGTTGTGCAACGACTCCGGCAAATTTATAGTATTTTGATGTGTCAAATGCAACGCTTGCAGTTGTTATTGAAATACCAGTCATTGAAAATGAATAAATTTCTGCATTTTGTTTTGCATTTCCAAATAAGGCACAGCCAACTTTGTAATTAGAATCTGTTGCCGATGACATATAACATGTCATGCCTTTGATAACGTGATAACCGCCATAGAATGTTCCCATAAAGTCATGGTCATTTCCAATTGGCACCCAATAATGTGCAGACAAGTCAATGTCAGCAGTAAGTTCATATGACTTTGTATTATAACTAGCATAACTCGAACCATTGATCAAATATGCCATTCTTGCGAGTTGTTCTGCTGTCTCAATCAAATATGGCTTATCCGATTCTCCCGTTCCACCTGCAAATGAACTTGCATAATAACTAGACCAATAACCACTTGCTGTCGTATTTGTTTCGCCATCTTCATCAAAATTGTCCTTATTTTGATCTTCTTGCACAGCTGCAGGAATATCAGCCAAATAAAAGACACTTCCACCTACACAAGTGAAAGCAAACAAAATAATAGCCAAAATGGTCATTATCTTTTTCATATTGTTAGTTTACAATATTTAACTATTTTTAGCAAACAAAATACAACTTTTTATTATTTATAATAAAGTTTTCAACATCTAAAAGTCCCCCCCTGCAATTTTTTGCATTTTATCACATTTTAGTTGAATTTTTGATTTTATTTTTATAAAAAATAAGCACCAAAGCGTAACGTTTTGGCACTTGTGACAAAACTGAGCAAAAGCGCAGTTTTTTCAGTTGGGTTATAAGCCGAGTTCTGTATTTGACAGTCATCTTTCCAGACTTGTTGTCGCCAACAAGTTCAAGCGGTATTTTTGTTTCGCGTGAAAGAACACACATGTGCGAAAACTTAACCTTGCATCAAGTGGGGTTTACAGAGCAATGATTGTTACCAACCATCCGGTAGGCTCTTACCCTACCTTTCCACCTTTACCACAAATGTGGCAGTCTATTTCTGTTGCACTATCCTTGAAGTCACCTTCACCAGCCGTTAACTGGCACCATGTTCTTTTGATGCTCGGACTTTCCTCTCCGTGCCCATCACAGACACGCAGCGACCATCTGCCCAACTGACAAACGTGATTATATCAAACATTTTATAAAAAGTCAATTCATAAACAAAAAAAGAAGGTAAAACACCCTCTTCTTTTTTAGAATATTCTGCTACTTTCCATAAACAATACAGCAAATCGAACACCTTTTATTTGATTTAGCCATGCATTTCTTTGGAATCCAGTTTTATCAATAACCTTTCCATTGTTGATTGCATTTCCCAAATTTCTTGTCCAATATTCGCCATATACACCACTATCTTTTTTGAGCATAAATCCAACAAAATCGGTGTATTCTGCTCGTGCATATTTTGCTAATGTGTTTTCATTTATTGTTGGCTCAATGCCAAATGCAAAATTTGAAATTTCGCCAACGGCAGCCACACGGATACCATTGTAACTTGCTATTGAGCCATTGTCATAAACAACTTTTTCTTGCTGTCCAGCAGCCCCATATTTCCAATTTTCTGCCAAATCATTTGTCCCAAAATACAACTGCGGATTTACAAAAGAGTTTGAATCTTTGACATTGTTATACATATTGCTTTCAACATATCGCCATCCCTCTTTTGTTGTCAAAGCATTCACCGCTCCAACTCCCAAAATTTTGTCGGTCACCACTGAGAATCCTGCATAATTTGCCCCATGAGAGCTCCATTTTGTTGGTGGAAAAGTTGGTTCATAATTGCTCACTCTCCAGCGAATTGGTTCAACCTTGAAGTAATAATACATACTTGACGAGAAAGTTTTTGACACTCCATTAAGTTTGATTGTAAATGTCGCATCTGGTTTCAATCTCACATATTCTTCGTTGTTATATTTATAAATTGGAATATCTACATTTGAAGTGCCGTTGAAATATGAGATTTTGCTTGATGTTTGAGTAACATTTGCATTGTCGTTTATCATTTGATTGTTTAAAGTGTCTCCAACATAACTTTGTGGATATTTTCCATGTTCAAAATAATAATACGAATGATTTGAAAGTTCAGTTGCGAGTCTAAATTGCAATGAGTCATAGCCAGCATTTGCTGAGCCATCTTTTTTATATTTTACATACACAAAGTGTTCCCCAGCAGAAACATTGTTGTAAATTACATGTGTTATATTTGGACTTTGCAACCCAGAAAAACTCTTATAAACATTTGAATTATCCGCAGACGAAGATGTCGTCAATGTCGCATCAATATTGCTAAAAATACCAAAATCATAACTAGATTCTGCATAATTTATGACATCAAAAGTCACATCTCCAGCAGTCTTCAAATTGAAAGTCACCTTTGCCAATGCATAACTATTATGCATCCCAAAATTTTGACTTTCATAAAATCCTGCTGCATTCTTAGTAAAGTTATACCCAGACACAAAACTTACAGTATAATCCGAAGCATATTCAGTTGAATTTTTGCTAATATACTGCAATGTGTTCCCTGACACCTTTTTGTAATAGAATCGCAATGTAATATCAGTTGTAGTCCCAGATGAGATGATAATTGTATTCATCGAATTTGTATTTGGAGATGTCCCACTTCCCAAAGAATATCCCATATAAACATATCCACTGCTTACACCAGTATTGGCGATCATAATAGGAGTTCCTGATTGGATTGAGTTTGGATAAACGCTTACAGACGACATCGTTTGTGTTGTCAATTGATTTGAAGAATTGTAAAAATTATAAGTAGGTTTTCCACCAGTATTGGTATTTGTATAAGTCCCATATCCACTTTCATCAGTCATAACATAAGCCGTAATAGTAAGGATTTTTCGTTTAAATTTCGCAAAAACACCAGGTGGCAACGTACCAGTACTTGTAGTAAATGTTGTTGAAGTTGTAATACATGAAGCAGTCGAAATGTTGTCTGACGTCAAATTGTCGCTAATATAATACCACCCTTCAAATTCATAATTAGAACTTGGATTTATACCTAAATCATACTTTTTCCCTTCAGTATGAACAACAAGCATTGTAGAACTTGTTTGAGAACTTTGTGTTGTTTGAGTTTCATTTATAATTGCACTATAAGTTTGTTTAACGTATTTAATGTATGCACTCGGATATGTGCATGTAACACTATCAGTGGTTATACTTGAAGTATTCTTCCTTGAATATGTTGCACCGCCATCTTCTGATGTCCAAGCGCCATTAAATATGGTTGATGTAGTTCTTGGAACGAACACAGCATAAACATATGTCGTTGTTGTGTTTGTTGGAGTCCATACATACGAACTGCTTGTTGATGTTGGCGTTCCCGCACATGTTGATGTTGATATTGTCGAGCTTGTAGAATTATACCATCCCTTAAATTGCCATGCTTCAATGTTTGCATTTATGGTAAAAGTTGTAGGTCTATAAGCACGAGAAGTAACTATGGTCGACACAGATGATGATGTTGTCGTAGTAGTAGATACAAACGGATTTCTACTTGTATAATAATTTATGGTAAAACTTCCACAAGTAGATGTTGATGACGGATAATTTACACCTGACTCTGTTGGTGTATAAGCAACAAGTTTTGTTATGGTTGTCACAGGATTTCCACTATAGACGCCATAATAAGCGTTTACGCCATTTGAATAAACGCCACCTTTGACATAAGTGCCATAAGTGGTAGGATAAGAATAAGTGCAATACAATGAACTAATTAAGTTTCCACTATTATAAATTCTTACAGCTTTAGAACTATAATAATTTCCAGTAACAGCGCTTACAGTCAGTGTATTATTACTTAAAGTTGCACCAGACAAAGTATATGAAGGCAAGCTTACTGAACTCCATGAGCCTGAAGAAGTCTGCTTATAGAAAACAATCTTTGAAAAACTTACAGCATTGTTCATGTTTGCTGAAGAATAAGTATTGTTATCAACAAAACATAATTTATAATTTGTTGAATCTGTAAAACTTGAAACATCAAATGAAACATATGCATTTGTAGTGCTTCCTGAAATGGCAATCCTAACTTGATTGAATGAAGATGTCTTTGTAAATTGATATTCGCTTGTTTCTGTCACCGCCAATTCTTTTGTGCCACTCAAATTTGTTTCATAAATTCCTGAATAAGTGCCATAACTTCCAGAAGTTGCAGTGGTCTTTACTGAAATACCAGACCCCAAAATGGCATAAGTTGATGTTGCTGTTGTTCTTGTATCACTTGCCCCAACACCAGTGATGTTTATCGTGGTCGTTCCACATTGTGAAAAGCTTGTCGCAACCGAACGATATCTCAAAGACCAACTCAAAACAGGAAATCTATTGTTCATATAACTATAACTTGAAGAAGGCATTGTCCAAGTAGCTGAAGAGTTTGTTGCCATTGTTGTAGTTTTGCTCCAAATGGCACTGCCACTAGTATAAACAGGATAAGAAGAAACATTATAGTTTGGTCTGTATGTAGAACTAGAAGTATATGAGTTTAATCCCGTTGTAGAAGGAGTATTTGTGCCAAAAGCACTACCCTTTTCAGAATTATAACCACAATAACTATATACCGAACTAGTAGTGCTTCCCCCACACAAAACACCTTTATATGAAGTACTTCCAGAAACATATTTCCCACCGCGGTTTACAATATATACATTACCGAAATCCATATCACTGAAACAATTGTATGCAGCAAATACATCACTCTCTCCCCCAACAAGCCCACCAAGAAATCCCGCTGCACTGACTTTCCCTATGTTATAACTTCTATACATATAGGCTCTCTTTGAAACACTTCCAACAAGTCCACCTGTATATATTGAATAGGATGAAACTGAACCATTATTGTAAGAAGTCGCTATTGTTGGATAGTAAGTTGTTGATGTGTCACTATCACCTTTCATAGTTCCAGCCAACCCTCCAACACCAAATATTGCTGCACCGACATATTTCGTTTCAAATTTGACATATGCAGAATTGAAAGACTCAAGTATGCTGGCGTCAAGGCTCAATTCCCCAACCAGCCCTCCAACATTCATACTCATTGATCCTTCTACACTATAAAACGAAACAGAACCAAAAGCTCCCACTTTATAAACTCTAGCCCTACTTCCTGTTTTGTTCCCAGTAAGTTGACCACAAACAGCTCCTATATAAACATACTTAAATATGTCATAAAATGGAATGCATAATTCATCATCATCGCCAATATCAACATTTGTAAGAACAAAATTAGTCAAAGATCCCTTAACTTGTCCAAACAAGCCAATTCTTATATAACCTATGAGAGATGAAGTAGTATCAGCAACATAATAAGTTGGATCAATCTCATTGAAACATCTGCATGTCAGCCCATTGATCGTATATCCTGCACCATTAAAGTCTCCTGTAAATGGATACTTATTCCCAATAGGAGTCCAAATTTTCCCTGAAAGGTCGATATCGGCAGTCAGTTTGTAAAATTTACTTTGATATGCAGAATAATTGCTTGAGTCGTTTGACAAATACGCCAATCTTGCAAGTTGTTCTGCATTTGAAATCAAATATGGTGACGAAGATGTCCCACTTCCACCTGCAAAACTGCTTGCATAATTATTTTGCCAATAATCTGTTGTAGGCGGGCAATACATAACTTGCAAATAACAATTTTTAGAGCCATAAGTAGCGTCATATGTTGTTGCGCCAATTTGATGATATGCCGTTGTAAATGAATTGCTATCCACTACTCTTGAATCAACTTTATCTCCCCTAGCTGTATATATTCCCCTGTAACAACAACCGGCTTTTCCAGTTGACTTTACTAACAAAGATCCTCCAATCAACGCATATGTTGATAGCGCAGTTGAATTATTCCCTCCTGATGTATAAGTTTCATCTATTCCTGTTCCTACTGCAGTCACATAACTTGCCGCTGTATAATCATTGTTTAAAGTAGATACATAACATAAAGAAGCCTTCAAAACCGGGAAGCCGTAATTCAAGTGATTGTAATAAGTAGTATCATAATACCAATCGCCATAATACCAATTTTCTCCACCAGTTTTTTTCATATATGTATTGAAAGTAGAGCTTTGCCTAAATGATGAAAGTTGCAAACCCCATATTTCTGAAATCGCACCATTTTGTTTTCCATATAAATCCGTAGAACTTGATGCAAACGGAGCTCCATAAGCATTGCATGTCAAAGTTCCATTGTTATACCCTACAATAACACCTTTAAATGTGCTTCCAGTTCCACCACTATTCAACTTAACTGACAGAAATGACCAACAAGAGATTACTTTTGAACCACCATCAGAAAGATTTCCTGCAATAGCACCACCACAGTGTCTACTTAACCACATATAGCATGAAGAAGTATTGGTATGATAGCCACCTCTAGTTACATAAGATGTTTTCAATGTAGAACTTCCGCCAAGTTGCCCAACAATGCCACCAGCATATGTATTCCCGCCACCAAACCCATAAAAGTCTATATATCCCAGCATGGCACATTTAATTACAAAACTTTCACTTGTAATAAATGCTGCAATTCCACCACAAATTGAGGTACTAGAACTGCTTGTTGACATATTGCTAGAGTCATACATTGTCATATAGCTTGAAACATTTGAAATAACAGCCCCTTCGGTATAACAAACCGCTCCCGCCATAAGAAACTCTGTTGCAGTTCCAGTCAATGACGACTTAATATTCCCAAAAAGATTGATATTTGATATCATTGGAGTATTATCACTAGAAGCTAAAGCAAGCCCCGCAACAGCAGAAAATTTATAATATTTAGTTGACATCGAAGCCGAAGCAGTTGTTATTGAAACATTGGACAACGAAAAATTGAAAATCGCTACATCTCCATAAACTTTCCCAAAGAGTGCACAAATATAAGAATTAGCATTGTCCGCCGTTGCATAATAATTTGAGTCAGTCCCAGAAGACATATAGCATGTCATCCCCTTGATTGTATGATAGTTTCCATAGAAATTCCCTTGAAATGCATATTTCAAACCAATTGGAATCCAATAATGTGCACTCAAGTCAATATCATCTGTCAATTGATAAGTTTTTGAGTTGTAAGATGAATAATAAGATGATGAATTTGAAAGATATGCAAGTCTTGCAAGTTGTCCTGCGTTTGAAATCAAATATGGGTCACTTGAAGTCCCTGTTCCTCCTTCAAATGAAGAATCATAATAACTTGAACTGCTCCAATATCCACTTGCCGTTGTGCTTGTTTCATTGTCACCACTATCTTCCGATGCATTTTTATCTTTGTCTTCTTGAACAGCTGCAGGAATGTCAGCCAAAATAAATACACTCCCACCAACACAAGTGAAAGCAAACATAAAAATCATCAAAATCATCATTATTTTTTTCATACAGTTATATTACTATATTTATCAATTTTTAGCAAATTTTTTTTGCATTTATTTTATTATTTT
>ULVN01000484.1_pt1 | contig 21310 bp, 14 predicted proteins | sample 1959491 | NCBI WGS metagenome assembly ULVN01 (sample SAMEA4835787, study PRJEB28245) | human gut metagenome | biome: gut microbiome; material: fecal sample | place: Denmark | collected 2008 | reverse complement strand
AACATTTTTATTTCACCTTTTTTTGTGTCAAATTGACATTGAATACCATAAGGAAGTGTCATTTTTTGCTTTCCATGAGAAATCTTAAATCCGGATGCAATTGGAATTTTGTATTCTTTAGCGATGTCTAAAAATATATTATCAAAATATTGAGTTTCTTCAATACTCAAAAATTCCCCAACAACAATTCCCTTAATATTATCTTCAAATTGTTTAATATTGAATAACTGAGTCAACATTCTGTCTATTTTATAAGTTGGGTCATGCCAATCTTCAATGAATAAAATAAAGTCTTGATTTGGAATAAAACTAACACCGCAAAGTGAAGCCAGTGTTGACAAGTTTCCCCCAAATAAGACACCTTTTGCCAACCCCTCATTATATATTTTTAACCTACTTGCTTTATATGACGAAAGATTTCCCATTAAAGTATCAAAAAACATTTTTTCCGTATATTCATCAATTTCGTCAACAAAATCAACGTACGGCATAGGACCATAAAAAGTAAGTAAATTTGATTTTTTATAAAACATTGCATTTAAATTTGTAATATCAGAAAATCCTACAAATATTTTTGGATTGTTTTTTATAAGTTCATAATCAATATAATTAACAAGTTTCAAAGTTCCAAACCCACCACGGGCACAGAAAATTGCATCAATATTTTCATTTGAAAAAAAACTATGAAGATTTTTTAGCCTAGTTTGAACACTTCCTGAAATTCCGTCAATATTGTCAAAAATGTTTTCTGATAATACAACTTTAAATCCTTTATTTTCAAAATATTTCTTGGATTTATACAAATTGTTTTTGTTATCAATTGAACCAGACACAGACAAAATGCCGATGGTGTCGCCTTTTATTAACTTTTTTGGCTTAATAATCTTCATAGTTTATTATAAATTACTTACATTTGCATTCTTTAAGATAATACAATAAAGTTCTAACCATAGAACCATTTGCCATTTTTGTGCCAAATTTATCAGGTTTTTCCAAAAATGCAGTTCCGGCTATATCAATATGCGCCCAATTGTTGTTGGTGATAAATTTGCTTAAAAATACACCGGCTGTAGAAGCTCCGCCATATCTGGAACCTGTATTTTTCATATCTGCAATGTCGCTTTTCAAGCTTTTGTCGTATTCTTCATACATTGGAAGTTGCCATAGTTTTTCATCGCTAGCTTTTGAAACTTCAATCAATCTGTCAATAAAGTCTTGGTTTGTTCCCATAATTCCACTTGCACAAGTTCCCAAAGCTACCATACAAGCACCTGTAAGAGTTGCAACATCGATAACTTCATCAACATTGAGTTCATCTGCAAAACACAAAGCATCTGCCAATGTCAAACGACCTTCTGCATCAGTGTTGTCAACTTCAATAGTTTTTCCGTTTTTGGCAGTTAAAATATCTCCGGGTTTATATGCGCGACCGCTTATCATATTTTCACACGCTGCAATGATTCCATGAACTTCTGTTTTCACTTCTAAATCAGCTAAAGCCGTAAATACACCTAAAACACAAGCAGCGCCTGACATATCGTCTTTCATATTCAACATTGAAGATGGTGGTTTTAAATCCATACCGCCTGAATCAAAAGTGATACCTTTACCTATTATGGCAACCTTTTTGCCGTTCGTATTTTTAGGTTTATATGTCAAATGAATAAATCTTGGTTCGTTAATACTTCCTCTTGCTACTGCTAAATAAGCACCCATGTTCATTTTTTCGATATCTTTTTTGTCATAAACCTTAACATCAACACCGTGAATTTTTTTAGCCGTATCAGCAAGTTTTTCAGGTGTAACAACATAGGCACCTTCATTTATTAAATCTTTTGCAAAACTTGAAGCTTTTGCAATTGTTAATCCAACATTCAAGCCTTGTTTAATGTTTTCAATTTTACTTTCATCATTTTCACAAATTGTAAACGTTTCTATTTGACAAGTTTTATCTTCTTGATTTAGATATTTATCAAATTTATAATTTGCAATTGTCAAACCTTCTGCCATTGTTTTTGCACAACATCTAGGACAAAGTCTGGCAATGCCTGCACCATGCAAAATTGATACAACATTTTTGTCAGTTTTATTTTTTTTGCATTCTTTTAAAATTTTTGCACTCAATTCTCTTAATTTGTTCAAATTAAAGTCTTCTTGTTTGCCAAGCCCGGCAATAATAACCTTTTTAGCGTTAATTTCATTGTTTAAAACAGGCAAGGTATAAAAACTTCCAAATTCACCATTGAACCCATCTCGTCCAATAACAAACTCAACAATTTTATTATTAAGAGCCTGATTTACAACACCGGTTGCACCTGACGGATTTTTAACCCCTTCAAACAAATTTACAACCAAGACATCACAAATTTCATTTTTGATGTCTGAATTCTTTACATCAATTTTCATAAGTTATAATCTCCCTTACTAATGTTTTAATTATTTTAACTCAAAAAAATAAAAGTCAAATCATTCTTTTAACCCAAAGAAAAAGCAATCTTTTTTATCCAAAAAACAAGTTAGTAATAAAAATAGCGCTTACAATCCCGACAAAATCTGCAAACAAACCACAAATCAATGCATAGCGAACTTTTTTAATTCCAACTGCACCAAAATAAACAGAAATAACATAAAAAGTCGTTTCACTGCTTCCTGCCATAATAGCCGCAAGCTTAGTTATATAGGCATTGTTGCCAAATTTGTCGGCAATGTCAGCAACAAGACCCAACAAAGCACTTCCGGACAAACTTCTTATTATCATTAACGGAAAAATATCACATGGTAAATTTAAAAAATCAAACACAAATTTGAATTTATTTGCAATAAAATCAAACATTCCACTTGCTTGAAGCATTGAAATTGCAACGATTATTGCAAGCAAATATGGAATTATCGAAACAGCACAGGTTATCCCATCTTTTGCTCCATCGACAAAAGCTTCATACATATTTGTCTTTTTTATTAGAGCATAAATAAAAATAAACCCGATTAAAAGAGGAAGTATCAAAACAGAAAGTTGATTAATCAATTCCATAATTTACCTCCTCTTTTTCTTGTTTTTTGTAGATTTTTTGCATCAATTTGGCAAACAAAATCGAACTTACAAAAGCTATCAAAGTGACAATGAATGTTGGAAGGATTATGACTTGCGGATTTTTAAACCCATTAGCTGCCAAAATTGCAATTATAGTTGCAGGTATAAGCTGAAACCCTGCTGTGTTCATTGCAAGAAGCATGCACATTGAATTTGAAGCGGAGGTTTTATCAACATTAATTTCCTGCATTTTTTTGATAGCAGAAATTCCAAAAGGCGTTGCAGCATTTGCAAGTCCTAAAAAATTTGCGCTAAAATTCAAAGCCACATCACCTTGAATTTCAGATTTCTCAGGCAATTCGTCAAATATTTTGTTTATAAATGGTGTTACTATTTTTGAAAACAAATTCATCAATCCGCTTTTCTTGGCTATGTTTAAAATTCCCATCCAAAAAGCCATAATCCCTATTAAATAAATTGAAATATCGAGTGTTTTTTTGCAACCTTCCCAAATTGCATCTGTGACATTATTCAAGTTGCCATTTATAAAACCAAAGACTATAGATATTAAAATGAAAAACGCAAATATATAATTCATAATTATCATTTTAAAATAAAAATAAAAAAAAATCAGGCATAAAGCCTGAAAGAATTGAAAATGGGATCTTTTTTATTAAGTATTTGAACTTAATTAATTGTGTGAGTATCGTGTAATTGTGTGTATTCGTAAAAGAAAAATAAAGATTTTTGAAATTGTTAAGCGAATGTTTTGAAAGAACCTTCAATTGATTTATCACGTACTGATTTAACAGCATCAATTTCAGTTGACAACGCTTTTTGTTCAGTATCCAATTGTTTCAAACGAACTTCTAATTTTTGGTCTTGTCCTTGAATAACTTTAACTTTAGCGTTAGCATCATTCATTTCTTTTTCATATACATCTTTTTTGTACTCATATTCAACCATAGCGAAGTCATAAGCTTCTTGGTCCATTTCAGTTGTAACTGTTGGTTGAACCATAGTACCATCAGCAAATGTAATTTTAGTAATTTGACCATCTGCACTTAAAACGATATTTGCATCTTGTTGATTAATTTCAGTGCGACCATCCACATAACTAATGGCATTTTCATAAGCTGTAATGCTATCAGCATAAGTATTTTGATAAGTTTCACTTAAATTTTCTAATGGCACATACATATATGCTTTATCGCCATTTGCATCTGTATATTCGTATAATGCTTGATTTCCATTAACGTTTGTCATGCCTGAAACAGCGCAAGAATTTGCATACGCAATTTGACTTGGAATAACAACAGCAGAATTATACTCAGATGAAGTTGAATACCCGTCTGCATTGTCCGGTGTTACACTGATTGATTTCAACATTCCTTGCAACATTGTAATCATAGCTTCATTAGTAATGTTAGTATTAATTGTACCTTCGCCAGTTCCTGCATTATAAAGGCTCAATGCTGCTTCACTTGCAGCAGTAGCACTTGTACCAATATTTAAAGGGTCATATCCTGTTGCATTAAATAATACATCTCTTAAATCTTCTCGTCCATTATCATTTTTATGGTTATAAACAAGACCTGCCAAGTCATCAATATTTGTAACATCCTTAATGTTATCCCAAGTAAGAGAACCGTTGTTTACATCGTTTAAAATACTTAATAACTCAGTTTGTTGGTTTGCATCAGTAATGCTATCTTCTAATTTATTAGTTGCCGAACTTGAATAATATGGTAAATTATAAGCACGTGCAGCTGCTTTTTTAGCATCATCACTTAATGCATCAATTTGCTCATCTGTAAAAGTACTTGGACGCATATATTTCTTTAACGCTTCTGTGCCTGCGCTTGTTGTATTAGAAATACCTAAAGCTGCAGCTATATCACGTTGTGCAGAAGAACTTACCTTGTCATCGCTTTTTTTAGCGCTTAATGTAGCAATTTGTTCTTCAATTGTCTTCATATTACTGTAAACACTTAAATTATTTTTGTATTTTGACAATAAATCAGCTGAAGAACTACCACCAACCAATTCCATTTGATAACTATTACCGTTAATATTGGTGTTCAAATATTGATATTTTCCACCTGTTTTATCAGTCGGTTTTGTAAATGAAACATTGTTGTATGATGATTTGCTCAAAACTTTTTCTGTTGCAGGACTTTTATACGTAATATTGTAGTTATAAGGTCCTGATGCTTTTTTAGCCATATTCAAAATTTGTGACTCACCATATCCGGCATTGAATTTATACACAATTTTTGTGTAATTGCTCGGATCCGGTGCTGTTGGAACTTGCATTTCCAACATTTGATTGTAAATAGCTGATGATTTTTGACTTAATACAACACGTTGTTGATTAATTTGTTGACCTTCAAATTCAACCTGATTTTTCCTGGCAGCTAACGAAGTTAACCGCAAGGACGATGCCGCCATACCCATTTTCTAAATCTCCATTTTTTTCTTTAACGATACACATGATACATATCGACATTTCAAAATGAATTCTTTAATTTTTAGGTTGTAATTGTTACAAAGTCTTAATATATGAAGCTAAAATATAATATTTTCAAGCATTTTATCTTTAACTACAAGAATAATGCCAGCTTTACAAAACTTCATACCCGCTGTTCACTGTACTTATATTGTTGAATATCGAATATTTGTTAAAGTCAAAGTCATCAAAGCTGAATTTATCATCAATAACATAAAAAACAGAGCCGCTTCCTGTCATAATTGCATTTGGTTTTATTCTTTTTATATTTTTAAATTCCTCAATTTCACACAACAATGGATTTTCTAAATCGTTATATATCAATCTTTTGTCAAACTTGTTGCTTTGAATAAGTTCTACAAGTTTTGAAGTGTTATCTTTTTTTTGCTTTGTTTCTTGTTGTGCGTATTTTTTATAAGCATAAGCAGCTTTTACTCCAACATCTTTAGGTTTGATAAGTGATATTGTTAAATTTACATCGTTCAATTTTTGAACAATCTCACCTCTTGAAGTGCAAAGACATGTTCCCCCAACAAGACAAAAGTTCAAATCCGAACCTAAAGTCAAACACAAATTGTGCAATTCTTCTTTTTTTAAAGGATTATTGAAATATTTATTCAAAGCAATAAAAGTGCCTACAGCATTTGAGCTTCCACCTGCCAAGCCGGCTTCTGTCGGAATATTTTTATTTAAATAAACTTCTACTTTTTTATTTTTAATATTAGTTTTTTCAAAAAACAACTCAATTGCCTTATAAACAAGATTTGATTTGTCATAAGGAATTTTATTAGAATTTCCATTTAAAACAAAACTATTTGTTTCATTTTCGTTTATATCAAAAGTCAAAACATCAAACAGGTCAATGTTTTGCATAATAGATTGAATATTATGAAAGCCATCAACTCTTTTATTCAGAATTTCCAAAGTTAAATTAATTTTTGCAAAAGTTTTAACTTCAATCATAATAAAGGTGCCTTAGCTTCTTTCAAAGGAGTTCCAACGACTTTTTCCAAATTAGCTGCAGCGACATTATAATCCAAAAGAGTTTTATAATAATCAAGTTGTGCGTTGCGATAAGTATTTTCTGCATCTTTAAATTCAATCGCATCCCCCAAACCTACTTTATAACGACCATTTGCCAAATCATACTGTTCTTTTGCTTGTGATAGCGCCATTTTTGAAACAGGAATAGAATCTTCAAGTTCAACTAAACTTATATATGCTTGTTTAACTTCCAAATATACATTTTGTTTTTGCACTTCATAGTCGCTTTCATCTTTGCTGTATGTGGCTTTTGCTTCATCAACTTGTTTTTTTAATTTCATTAAGTTGACAACCGGATAAGACATTGAACCACCAAAAGCATATCCATAATCAGCAGTAAACTCACGTCCGCCAAGATTATAACTTGCTTCCAAGTTTATATCCGGCAAAAAGGCTACTTTTGAAGCTTTAACCAAATATTTTGAAGCCTCTGCTTTCTTTTTAGCCATCACTAACGCGGGTCGTACATCATAAGCATCTTTTATTAATTTTTCAAAGTCTACATCATAATAACTTGAAGACAAATTATCAGAAATTCTATACGCTTCTTTGTTTGGAATTCCCAACGCGTTGTTTAAATTTGCATAAGCTATATCAATTGCATTCTTTGCTTTTATATGACTTAATTTCACACTGCTTAAATTATGTTCTGCTGTTATTACGTCAATTTTAGCCTTAACACCAATATCATAATAAGATTTTGCCTGTGCTAAATGTGCTTCATATATTTTGACAGACTCTTTTAGCACACCTTCTTGTTGCATAGCAAACAAAAGATTGTAATATGCGGCTTTAACGCTATAAACAACGGTGTTTATAACCTCGTCAAGATTTTTCTCGGTTGCTTCATATGTTTTTTTAGCCACATTTGCACTTGTTCTTGTTTTGCCAAAATCATAAACAAGTTGGGTTGCACTTACTGAAACTGTATTTATATAATTGTATGGTTGCATTTTAAAAGAACTCAATGCCGGCATAAGCATTTTTGTTCTTTGATACCCGATTGAGCCGGATAACTCGGGAAAATAATTAGCCCAAGCTTGTCCGATTTTGGTTTTGTATATTTCTTTATTATGTATAGCCGATTGAATTTGAGGATTGTTTGCAAGTGCTATTTTTATGCATTCATCCAAATTCAAGCCGGGTTCTTGACTGACAGAGCCTTCAATTGTTTTATTTTCTTCACTGCTTAAAGATTGAATTGCTTCTTCAATTGAAGGTGTAATAATTTCAATATCTTTATTGTTATTAACCTCGACTTCGTCAGCTAAAACATTTAAATTAAAGCATAAACCGCATAATATTAATGCAATTATTTTATATATTCTCACTTAATCAACCTCGTATAATGTTTTTAATTACTATTATTATTTTTTTTCTTAAATTTTTCCATAATTTTGTTAATAACGAACTGAACAATAACATAAAAAGCGGGAACAAGCATAGTACCGGCAACCCCGGCAGCCAACATACCGCCAAACACAGTAGTACCGACAGACACACGGCTTGCAGCACCTGCACCATGGGCAAGTAACAACGGAACAACGCCAAGAACAAAAGCAATAACCGTCATAACAACCGCACGAAAACGAATATGTGCTGCTTTCATGGCGGCTTCTTCAATGCTTAATCCGTCTTTTTCATGTAACTCTTTTGCAAATTCAACAATCAAAATCGCTTGTTTTGCAGCCAAACCGATTAACATAATCATCCCGACCTGAGAATATAAGTCAAACGCCTGAGCTGTTATCAACTGGAACAACAACGCACCGACCGTTGCAATTGGAGCAATAAGCAAAACGGCAATCGGTATCATCCAACTTTCATACAATGCAACAAGGAAAAGATAAACAAACAATAACGCTAAAGCCATTACATAGCCTGTTGTTCCGGAAGACTCAATTTCTTGTTTTGAAGTTCCGGACCATTCAAATGTTATATCCTGTGGAAAGTTTTCATCAGCCAATTGTTCCATAATTTTCATGGCTTCGCCTGAACTTTTTCCCGGCCCCGGGCTTCCGTTGAATTGAATTGAACGATACTGGTTGTATCTGTTGATTGTGCTTGCCCCAATATGTTCTTCAAGTGATACCATTGTTGCAATCGGTATCATTTTACCTTTGTTGTTCATAACATACAAATTTGTCAAATCCGATGGTCGATTTCTAAATTCTTTGTCTGCTTGCATTTGAACCCTGAAAACACGCCCCATTTTATTGAAATCGTTTACATAAGCCGTACCATAATTTGCACTTAAAGTTGAATATAATTCGCTTAAAGAAACGCCTTGAGCCAAAGCTTGTTCATAATCTATATTTATATAATATTGAAGCATGTTTGCCTGATATGTGTTAAAAACATTTGACAACGCTTTATTTTGGTTGGCAACAACCATAAAATTGTTTGCTATATTTGATAGTTCTTGAGGTGAATATTCACCTTTTGACAACATTTGAAACTCAAAACCACCATACATACTTAAACCTGAAATAGCAGGCGGAGTTATAATGTATATACTTGCATCACGAATTGGCGAAAACGCTTTTTCAACACGTGATTTAATTGCCCACATAGACAAATCTGTTTCTTTGCCTTGAATTTTTCTTATAATTTTTTGCAAAGTGTTGAATTGTCGTTCTTTAAATTCTTTAAATTCCATTACAACAAATGCAGTGTTTGAACCGCTCATGCCAATAAAGCACATTGTTCTTGCAATGCCTTCAATGTCTTTTATACTTTCTTCCATTCTTTCAACAACATCGTATGTTCTTGAAATAGAAGCACTTGCAGGTAAGTTTACAGAGGCAAGCAAAACACCTTCGTCATCTGTCGGCACAAAACCTGTAGGTATAATTTTAAATAAAAATCCGCTTAAGATACACAAAAGAATGAAAGTTGTTATCGTAAGTTTTTTATTGTATACAAATTTTGAAACATACGTCATGTAACTTTCTGTCAGGTTTTTAAACCAATCGTCAAATTTTGCAATAAGTTTTGGTTTTTGTTCTTTTCGTCTTAAAATGGTTGTACACAAAGCCGGTGACAAAGACAAAGCAACAATGGCTGAAAGTGCAATTGAAACGGCGATACAAACGCCAAACTGCTTATACATCAAACCGCTTAACCCGGGAACAAAAGCAACCGGAACAAAAACCGCCATAAGTACCATTGCCATTGCAACAAGAGCACCACCAACCTCTTCCATTGTTTTTTGAGTGGCAACTTTAGGCTCATCACCTGCTTCCATGTGACGCTGGACGTTTTCAATTACTACAATTGCATCGTCAACAACCGTACCAACTGCCAAAACCATGGCAAAAAGTGTCAGCATGTTTATAGACATTCCAAAAATCGGCAAAGCTATAAAAGTGCCGACCAAAGAAACAGGAATTGCAATTAACGGAACAAAAGTAGCGCGTGCTGAGCCTAAGAACAAATATGTCAAAACGATTACAATAAACGAAGCTTCAAAAATTGTTTTAACAACCTCTGTCATTGCTTCTTTTACAAATGTTGTTTCATCACGCAAAACTTTCAATTCTATACCGGAAGGTAAATCTTTTTTCAAACGTTCGACTTCTTTTGTAACTTTGTTTGCAACATCAATTGCGTTTGCCCCGGGGATTTGGATAATTTGCATCAAAGCAAGCGGTTGACCGTTTGTTCTTGCAATTGAAGAGTAAGAAACTTGGCCTAACTCAACTCTTGCAACGTCTTTTAGCAATATTTTTGAACCGTTAGGGTTTTCTCTAACAATTATTTTTTCAAACTCCGAAACATCTTTCAATCGGCCTTTTGTTGTCAAAGTAACCTGTAATTTTTCGTTGTCATCAGAAGGAAGCATCCCAAAAGCACCTGCAGACACCTGTGTATTTTGAGTTTGTATTGCACTTTGAATTTCCGAAACTGAAACATTGAGTTGTGCCATTTTGATTGGATTTAACCAAATTCGCATGCTATAGTCGCCTGCACCAAAAACATTGATATCACCAACACCTTGAATACGTGCAAGTTCATCTTTGATATAAACCGAAGCATAGTTTGACAAATAAAGCTCATCGTACAATTGATTTGGAGATATAACCCCAATAATCATCAAACCTGCACCACTAACTTTTGTTCTTGCGTTTACCCCCAAACGTTTTACCTCTTCAGGCAACCTCGGCTGTACCTGTTGAAGCCTGTTTTGAACGTTTACCAATGCAATATCTTTATTTGTACCTGTTTTAAAATAAATGGTCAACTGATAGGAATCGTCTTGAGAAACAGATGTCATATAAATCATGTTTTCAACACCGTTTACACCGCTTTCAATCAAAGAAGCAACAGATGATTCAATAACACTTGCACTTGCCCCCGGGTATGAAGCCGTAACAGACACTTGCACCGGCGTAATATCTGGGTATTTTTCCAACTTCAAACTAAAAATAGCAAGTAAGCCTAAAATTGTTATAAATATTGAAATTACAAACGCAAACCTTGGACGTTTTATAAAAAAATATGTATTATCTTTCTTCTTATTGTTCTGATTATCCATTATTTTTTACCATTTTCACTTTTATTTTCAATTATTTTAACTTTTGACCCCGGCTTTAATTTTTGCAAATTTGTTGCAATAAATTTATCACCGGCTTTTAACCCGTCAATTACAATCCAGTTGCCGTTATATTGCCCTGCTTTTTGAAATTGTTTTAATTGTGCTTTGTTGTCTTCATCAACAATATAAACAAAAGAACCCTTTGAAGTTTCAATTACTGCATCCTGTGGCAACAAAGCAACATGCTGCTTATATTTTGAAGTTGTTTTAACAGTTACAAAATCTCCGGGAACAAGCAATCTTTTTTTGTTTGAAAAGGTCGCTCTTAAAGAAATTGTTCCTGAATTTATATCCACTTCGTTGTCAACAAAATCAATTTCACCTTTTTCATCGTACGTTGTTCCGTCAGACATAACAATTTGAGGGATAATGAAGGACAATTTGTCCACATTTTCATTTTTGCCTGTATAGCTTTTTATATAACTTAAATAATCTTCACTTTTCATTGTGAAAGAAACATAAATCGGGTCAATTGATAAAATTCTGACAAGAGTGCCGCTTGAAGTGTTGACCAAATTTCCCTCACTTATAAAAATATCGCCGACTTTGCCGTCAATTGGAGAGTATATGTTTGTATAACTTAAATTTAAACGTGCTTGAGCAAGATTGGCACGATTTACATCAAGCATGGCTTTAGTGGAATCACGTTTTGCAAGTGCATCGTCATAATATGACTTGCTGACAAAATCTTGTTTCACCAATTCTTTTGCTCGTCTTAAAGATTTTTCGTAATTCATCAGTTGTGCTTGAGATTCCCGAACTGCTGCAGAAGCTTGATTGACTGCATTTTGATATTCATTTGGCTCTATTTTATACAAAAGTTGGCCTTTTTTGACTATTGAGCCTTCTTGAAAGTATTTTGTTTGAAGCCAACCGTTTACACGTGAAACCACGTTCACTATTTTACAAGCAACAACTCTTCCTGAAGATTTGGTTGTTGTTGAAATATCGTCTTCTGTCACAGTGCCGATACTAACTTCGACAGGTGCCATTCTCATTTTTGCAATCATTTGACTTTCAAAAACAGCTTTCACTTGTTGAAAAGCTATCAATGCAAGCACTACTAAAACAGGAATAACGATTTTTTTGCTCAAAAACGGTTTTATTGTATCTATTATTGATTTTATACTCATATAAATTTTTCCTCTTTTTGTTTAACCAAGTCTTAATTGTTTCGGATACACTTTTTATTATATATAAAATAATATTTTTAATAACGTTTTTTCATAGAAAAATTTACCTACTGTAAATTTTCATCCAAAAATAATTTAAAAGTTTCTAAATTTTGAGTGTACTTTGATGGAATTATTGTTTCTTGTTTATCCTTTTTATTTACAAAATACAAAGTGGGGTAATATTCAACTTTGTATTTGTTCAATAAATCAACATTTTTCTTATCTTCACAATCAATTAAAACAATATTATAACTATCTTTATACTGATTGTTTACACTTGCAAGTTTTGGCATCAAACGACGACAATATGTGCACCAATTGACATAAAACACAAGTATTGTCGGCTTGTTATCTTTCATTGACTCTTTGTATGAATTGCCAAAATCATAATTTAAAAAAGCTTTTGTTTTTTGACAAGTCGAATTATCTAAAGCTTGTTCAGTTTGTTCGTTTTTATCACAAGATGAAAAAATCATACTCATTGCTATAAAAAAGATTGTTATTAAAATCTTTTTGCTCATAAAACTGCTCCTTTGGGAACTACTGTAATACCGTTTTTGGTCACATGAAAACCACGTTTTATATCATCTTCTCTTGACACCCCTATTTTTGTATAAGGAGGTATATCAACATTTTTGTCGATAATTGCTTTTTTAATTTCACAATACCTTCCAACATTGACGTTTTCCATCAATATACTTTCGCTGATATTTGAAAAACTATTAATTCTGACTTGAGGTGACAAAATGCATTTTGAAAGCGAACCGCCTGATATAACACAACCTTCAGACACAAGTGAATTTGTCGCCATGCCGACCCTGTCATTTTCTTCCCAAATGAACTTTGCAGGCGGGTCATTATAGTTATATGTGCGTATTGGCCAAGCTTTTGAGTATAAATTCAACTCGGGAGCGTGGCTTATTAAATCCATATTTGCACTCCAATATGCATCGATTGTACCGACATCTCGCCAATAACCTTTTTCTGAGTCAAGCATTTCCGGTACTTCATTTTTTGAAAAGTCATAAACAAAAATATTTTTGTTTTCTTTGAGCATTTGAGGGATAATATTTTTTCCAAAATCATTGCTTGAATTGTTGTTTATTGCATCTTCATTCAACGCACTAACAAGCTGGTCTGTTGTAAAAATATAATTTCCCATCGAGGCAAGACACATTTTGTCATTTCCGGGGATTGTTTTTGGCTTTGTTGTCGGTTTTTCAATAAAATTTGTAAGCCGCCAATTTTCATCCACTTCTATAATTCCATATTCACTTGCAAGTTCCAAAGGCACAGGAATAGCTGAAATTGTTAAATCTGCGTTCATTTCCTTATGATAAGCATGCATTTGAGACACATCCATTTTGTATACATGGTCTCCGCCAAACACACAAACATATTTTGGAGCTTCATCTAAAATAATATTTAAATTCTGAAATACAGCATCTGCTGTTCCTTTATACCAAGATGCATTTGTTCTCATTTGTGCCGGTACCAAATCAACATACTGGTTTATTGATGAAGATAAGTTCCAACCTCTTGTAATATGCTTATTCAACGAATCTGATTTATATTGTGTTAATATTTTTATTTTAAAATAACCTGAATTTACGAAATTATTTAAAACAAAATCAATAATACGATACCGACCACCAAAGGGTACAGCAGGTTTTGCTCTATCACGTGTCAAGGGAAATAATCTTTTACCCTCACCACCTGCTAATATCATAACAAGTGTCTCATCTGTTTTCATATTTTAACTATTCTTTCACTATATATCTATTTTACGTTCTCTTTTAATTATAAAAGTAACTCTTAAAACAGTTTTAAGAGTCACTTTTATTTTATATTCAGTTATTTTTTATTATTTTGTGGTGGTTGTTTTTGTGACTCCATCAAAGCTTTATTATCTTTTGAGGCCTCTTTTATCTCTTTTTGAATAGTTTCAGGATTATAAGCATTGTCAAGATATTTTATTTGTGCTTTTTGTCTTAAATTTTCAATATATTTTTGTAATATTTCAACCTGTTGCGAATTTGTCAAATAAGTTTTAATTTCTTCTTTGACTTTTTCATAAGGTTCAACACCGGCCACAGCTCTATCTGTAACCATAATGATGTGGAAACCGTATGGAGTTTCAACAATATCGCTTATAGTGTTTGGTTTTTGGTTGAAAGCAACAACAGCAAACGGTTCCACCATTTCTTCTTTAGCGAAAAATCCTAAATCACCACCTTGCTTTGCACTTGCCACATCGTCTGAATTTTCACGAGCAAGCTTTTCAAATTGAGATTTGTCTGCTTTGACTTGAGCAAGAATTTTTTGTGCTTTTTCTTTTTTCTTTTGAACTTCTTCATTTATTTTTTTATTCAATTCTTCTTCTGTCAAATTTTTGTTGTCTTTTTGCAAAATTTGAGCGATTTCATCACGATTTGCGCTTATCAAAATATGAGAAGCACGAACTTTGTCAGGATATTTAAATTTGTCTATGTTTGCTTTATAAAATTTCTTTGCATCAGCATCTGAAACACTTGGAACCTTTATTGTATCGATAAGTTTCTTCAGTTTTACCCCTTCAACCAAATCTTCTTTAAATTGTTCGTTTGAAATGCCGTTTTGTTTCAATATTTCGTTGAATTTTTCTTTTGACCCCACTCGGTCTATCATAGCTTTGTGTTCTTCTTCAATTTCTTCTTTTGAAACTTTTATTTTTTTCTCTTTCATTTCTTCGTCCAAAAGAGATTTAACAATTAGTTCATTAACAACCCTATCTTTTATCATTAAATGCAAAAAACTGTTAGGATCTTTTTTTACATCAATTCCCATTTTTGAAAACATTGACTCATTGACTGCTTTGTCAAATGCTTTGTTATATTGGGTTTTGGTAATAGGATGGTTATTTACTTCAATAATTTTTTCACCGGGGGTAGTACAAGAGCATGCCATAAACATAACCATTGACAATGCTAGTGTTGGCAACAATTTTTTCTTCAACATTTAATATTTCTCCTCTTTTGCTTTTTGTTTTTATTTTTCTTTATATTATTTTAGTTAATATTTTAAACTTACACAAGATATATAATAAAATAAACTAGCCAACATGTTAAATATTTCATCAAAAGTCATGTATTTATTATCAAAAATAAGTATGGATTTTGTATCATTTAAGGTTTTTGGGGCTTTTATGAATTTTAAATGTTTCTTAACATTTGCTTCAAGTTTTGAACTTATAATTCTGAAGTCATTTTCATTAAAAGGGGTATAAATTCTTATTCCATCAGGTGTTTGACGGATTGAACTGATTTTAATATTTGTTGCAAGAAGTCTTAGACGAATTAATTTAATCAAGTTTTCAACTTCCGATGGCATTTTAGAAAACCTATCTTTCCATTCAGAAATTATCAATTCCAACTGTGCTTCATTTTCAACATTTGCAAGTCTTTTGTATTCTATCATTTTTTGGCTGTAATCTCCGACCCAAGTTTCAGGAATAAACGCCGTCACATTTATGTCAACGATTGTTGGTTCTGTTTTTTCTGTTTTCTCACCTTTAAGTTCTTTTATGGCTTCATCCAAAAGCTCACAATAAGTATCAAAACCGACGTTCATCATGTGCCCATGCTGTTTTGTTCCAAGAAGATTTCCGACTCCTCGAATTTCAATATCCCGAAGAGCTATTTGATAGCCACTTCCAAGAGTCGTAAAATCTTTTATGGCTTTAAGTCTTTTGATGGCTTCTTCTGTCAAATTTTTGCTTTTATTGTATAGACAGTAACAATAAGCTTGTCTTTGTGCTCTTCCGACTCTTCCTCGCAGTTGATACAATTGCGCCAACCCAAATTTTTCAGAATTTGTTATTATTATTGTATTTGCATTTTCTATATTCAATCCGGATTCAATTATTGTTGTTGCAACAAGCACGTTATATTCACCGTTTGCAAAATCTACCATAACCTGTTCCAAAGTTTTTTCATCCAATTGCCCATGACCGACTGCTATTTTTGCATTTGGAACAAGTTTTTGAATGTAAGAAGCGAATTCATATATTGTTTCAACTCGATTATAAAGCACAAAAACCTGTCCTTCGCGGTCAAGTTCATAATTTATGGCATTTTTTATGACATTGTCATTCATTTCACAAACTTGAGTTTTTATTGGAAGCCTGTTTTGTGGCGGAGTGTTTATGACTGACAAATTTTTTATTCCTGAAAGTGACATATACAAAGTCCTTGGAATTGGTGTTGCACTCATTGAAAGTATGTCTATATTTTTCTTTAAACTTTTTAGTTTTTCTTTGTGCTTCACCCCAAAACGATGTTCTTCATCAATAATAAGCAAGCCTAAATCTTTAAACTTCACATCATTTTGCAAAAGTCTGTGAGTTCCAATCACCAAATCGACCTCTCCCATTGAAAGTTTTGTTAAGATTTTTTTTTGCTCAGCTTTACTTTTAAACCTTGTCAAAAGTTCAATAGAAATGGGGTATGGACTAAAACGTCCCTGAAAAGTTTCAAAATGTTGCAATGCAAGAATAGTTGTCGGGACAACAAGCACAACTTGCTTTCCGCTTGTAATTGCTTTAAATGCGGCTCTTAGAGCAATTTCTGTTTTTCCAAACCCAACATCCGCACAAATAAGCCTATCCATAGGAACATCTGTTTCCATATCTTGTTTTGTTTCAATGATTGCTTTCATTTGGTCTTCTGTTTCTGTATATGGGAAGCTTTCTTCAAGTTCATATTGCCAAGGTGTATCGGGGTCAAATTTTATACCCTTTGACACTTTTCGACTTGCATACAAATTAATTAATTCTCGAGCAACATCCTCCAATGCTGCTTTTGTTTTTTTCTTTACATTTTTCCAATCGCTTCCACCCATTTTGGACAATTTGACAACACTTCCGCCTTGAACACCTCGATATCGCGAAAGCATATTTATTTGTTCTGCAACTATATGAAGCTTGTCATTATTCGCATATTCAATTGTCAAATAATCCTTAAATTCGCCATCTATTTCCATTTGGTTTAAACCTAAATATCTTCCAACTCCGTGGATACGATGGACAACATAATCGCCTTCTTTTATATCATTTATATTTTCTATAAACTCAATGCTTTCTTTTTTATAGTTGTATTTTTTTGATGTAACATCTTTTGAAATTTTGTTAAAAAGTTCTTTATCCGTCAATACTACAAAATTTAAGGTATGTGAAATGCCTCCACCTAACGATAAATTGTTTATAAAATTGATTTTTGTTGTGTCTGTTTCAAAATCTTTCAATATTTCAATCACACGTGCTTGGTAATCTGTTGCAAGTGTCAAACTATAATTTTTGTTTAAAGTCTGTTCAACAAATTGTGCTATTTTGTATACATCCGCGGAAAACAGATTTGCAATTTCGCTTTCAAATTCAATAACTTTTGCGTTTTCTTCTTCATTTAAAAAATTTTCAAAACAAATTTTTTTAAGTTTTTGATACAAAATTTTAAAATCTTCAAAATTACAATGGTTTGAATTTTCCAGAGTTAAACTTTCATCTTCTTTTATATTTTGTTGATATTTTTCATTATATTTCGTGTCTAAGTTTTGATAGTGGTTTAAAATCTCAACCGTTTCATCAAAGACAAAAATATAATCCTCTTTAAAAATTTCAACCAGAGATTTTAAATTTTTTGCATATTTTCCTTCAAAATATTCGCAATAGAAATCATCTTTTGCAAAATCTTGATTTTCGTTTTTCTCAACATATTTATAAAGAGGCAATATAAATGCATTTTCAAGGTGGTTAATGCTTCTTTGATTGTCAACATTAAAATATCTTATATCGCTAATTGTATCGCCCCAAAATTCAATTCTTAAAGGGTTATCATCAAGTCCAAACACATCCAAAATGTCACCGCGAAGCGAAAACTCTCCAATATCACTAACTTGAGTAACTCTTCTGTATCCCAAATTTACAAGTTTTTGAGCTAAACTAAAAGGCTCGACATCGTCATTTTTTTTAAGCGTTATTTTATTTTCACTAAAATATTCTTTCTGTGGAAACTTTTCCATCAAAGCCCTCACCGAGGTCACAATAAGCGGTGGTTTGCTTCTTATAATATTAATTTGGTCTTTGTATTTATATAGATTGTGATTGATTATTTCATACGGTGAAACATCCTGAAACGGAAAGATTTTAGGCTCTAGGTCACCATTTATTACCGATAAATCATGGTTAAATTTCAAAGCCCGATTGTTGTCATAAGTTACAAATATTATTTTTTTTTCGGTTTTATAAAATTCGTTTAGCAAAATAAGCTTTGTTATGTCGTTTATTGATGTTATTACTAATTTGTTTGATATACCTTTATTTTCGATAAAATTAATAATTTTTTTTAACTGAAAATTATTTTGAAACATTTTTTACCTCAAATTTAAAAATTTATGAACTTGAGGGATTAGGTATACATCTTTGTAGTATTCCAAAAATTTTTCGTGAATACTTTCTAAAAATGAAGTGTTGTTTTGTTTTTTAAGTTCATTAAACAAATATGAACTTTCAGGCTGTAAGTACAATGGGACGTTGTATTTCAAAGCAAGTTTGCAACAATTTTCAATTTCACTTTCTTCTATTTTTTCATCAAAAACAACTTTTATATAAGTTTCAACATTTTTTGCAATTTTTAAAAATTTGTCATTCACATCAAACTTATTTTCTTCTCCGGTTGCCGTTTTCAGTTTTATATCCATTGAAACAATATCAATTTTTTTAACAATTTTTCCCAAATTTTTATAAAGTGTGCCGTTTGTTTCCAAGTATATTTTAAGATTATATTTTTCTTTTATAGGCTTGAAATTTTCCAAAAACTCATCTAAAAAATCAACAAACATCAAAGGTTCGCCACCTGTAAATGAAATAGAGTGGACTTTTGCCAAATCAAAACTCGAAAGTTTTTGTGTCAATGTAGGGACATTATATTCTTTACCTTCAAGAAACGGAGTGTCACAAAACTTGCAACTCAAATTACATTTTGAAAACCGCACAAAAACTTGATTTGCACCTAGATATTTCCCTTCACCCTGAATTGATTTAAAAATTTCATTAATTTTTGCGATATTTTGTTTTTCCACTTTTAACCCTTACTTTTCAACTCTTTTATTTTCCTATACAATTCAATTTCTTCATTTGAAACGTTTTTTGAAATATCTATTATAACTTCAACAATCATACAACCAAAACTATCATCTTTTTTGGATTTTAATCCTTCATTTGCAATTTTGAATTTCTGATTTGATTTTGTGTTTTTTGGAATTTTAAGTTTTATTTTTTCACCTTTAAAATTTTCCAAAGAAATTTCATCGCCCAAAACTGCTTGATATGGTTCAATAGTAGCTTTTGTATAAACATCATTGTCTACAATTTTAAAATCATTTAAATTGGTTTCAACAACTTCAATATTCAAATATAAATCACCGTTTTGACCACCATTTCTTCCTCGGTTGCCTTCATTGACAATTCTTATTTTACAACCGGATTTAACATTTTTGGGGATTTTTATATTGATTTTTTTATGTTGTTTTATTTCTCCCAAACCGTTGCAGTTGGAACATTTTGCTTCATTTATAAATTTTTTTCCGTTGCATTTTGGGCAAACATGTGTGTGAAGCACATTCACAATTCGATTTGTGCCTAAAACAGCTTCATAAGTTGAGATTTTAACAGACAATTCAATATCGGTGCCGTTAATTTTATTTTTGGGCTTTAAATTGTCAAGAATGTCATTGAAAAGAGAATTGAAAGATTTACTCTTGTTTTGTGTTTCACTGTAGGCTTTTTTTGCTTGTGCTTTTGTCTTCAAATCATCGTTGTTTAAAGATGAAGTTGTTGATGAAACTTTTGGTTTTGGCTTGTTAAATCCGTTCAGTTTGTCATATTTTTCTTTTTTTTGAACGTCAGATAGAATATCATAAGCATTTTTTATTTCTTTAAATTTTTCTTCAAAATTCGGGTTAACATCGGGATGATACTTTCTTACTAACAAACGAAATGCAGATTTTATCTCAACATCGGTTGCATTTGTTGAAACATTCAGCACTTCATATAAATTTGTATTTAAATAATCTTTAATTTCGCCCATATCTATCATTTTAAGTTTTTTTTAGAAAATATCAACATTTTAATGACTTAAGACAGTATAACTACCGTTTATTTTACAAAATTGAGTATTTTTATTTATTTCAAACAATGCTTGTTTTATATTTTCATCCGACTTGTGCCCTTTTAAATCCGCCAAAAATAAATACTCACCTAAATTTTTCTTTGAAGGGCGAGAGTCTATATATGTTAAATTTATATCATATTTTTTTAGAATATTTAAAATGTCGCACAAAGCTCCGGGTTTGTTTTGTGTTGAAAAAACAATGTTTGTTTTGGCATCAATTGTGTTTTCATTTTCAAATCGAGTCAACAGAATAAATCTTGTTTGGTTGTCTTTTTCGTCATTTATTTCTCTTTCCAAAACATTTAAACCAAGTTCAAAAGCCAATTCCGGATTGCCTATTGCAGCTGATGTTTCATCCAAATCTTTAAGTTCATAAATGGCTTCACTTGTTGAATTTTTTGATTGAATTTTTGCATTTTTAAAATTGTTAAAAATATAATTTTCGCACTGTTGAAGTGCTTGAGGGTGTGACAAAATTGTTTTGACAGTGTTTTTATCGTTTGCTTTTGAAATTAAAGCATGGTTTATATTCAAAACGTATTCCGCATAAAAAGTTGTTTTGTCATCATTCAATTCCATAATATTGTTTATTGTTTCTTTAACAATTCCTTGAATGGAGTTTTCAATTGGAACAACGGCAATTGAACTTTTGTCATATTCAAAATTTTTAAGAAGTGTTTTAATATTTTTTTGTGCATTAAATTTTAAATTCTTTAAATTATAAAAATTTGAAAAAAATTTGACCGCAAG
>ULVN01124243.1_pt1 | contig 21373 bp, 12 predicted proteins | sample 1959491 | NCBI WGS metagenome assembly ULVN01 (sample SAMEA4835787, study PRJEB28245) | human gut metagenome | biome: gut microbiome; material: fecal sample | place: Denmark | collected 2008 | reverse complement strand
AATTTTTTATAAAGGAAATAATATTACAAATTTTACAGATGTATTAACCGCTATAAATCAAATAGCTAAGGATGAAAATTTTATTGTACCACCAGAAAAAACTACAGCATTAAAAGCTCAAGCTCAATTAACTAATATAATTCATAAGTTTGAAATTATAAGTGGCAAAAAGAGTTTTTCAAGTGTTTTGAAATGTCTTCCTGAAGTTTTAAAACGTAAAAATTTTAGATACAATGATATAAAAGATATTATAAAAGGTATATTTAGTCAAATGAATAGTAATCCTGAATTAAGTTGTCAAACAGCATTTCAATTTATATAATCCTCTTTTTGTTTTCTTGTGAGTTTTTTGAACCTTATTTCTTCACAAAGTGCATCGTGTTTGGTTTGAAATTCTTTTTGAAAAACAAGTGCTTTGGGCTTATTTGCTCGTGTGAATTTTGCACCTTTACCTTCAAGGTGCTTTTTGTAACGTGCCTCAACATCATTTGTATAACCACAATATAACTTGTTGTTTTGGGTTAAAATAACATAGATGAAATGTTTTTTTTCTTCCATTTTAAACCTCAAGCAGATAATTTGACAAAATTTCATCAAGAATTTTGTTGACACCCTCCAAAGTTTCTTCGCTCATTAAAGCAAGACGATATTTTGAAGCGTTTTTTAAATTGTTTATAAAAAAAGGATAAAATTTTCGCATAAATTTTATTGCAACTTCTTCTTTTCGATAATCGCATTCTTTTTTTATATAATCTTTCAAAACTTTTATTTTATTTTGAAAACTCATAACATTTTTATCGTTGTTTTCAATTCTTGAAAGCAAAGAAACATCATACAAAACACCGCGTCCGATTGAAACTCCATAAGCGTTTGTTAACATAAGGCATTTTTGGCTGTCTTCATAAGATAAAATGTCGCCGTTTGCAAAAACAGGAATAGAAACACATTTAACAAGTTCACTGATTTTTTCCCAATTTGATGAGCCTGAATACATTTGACTTCTGTATCTTCCATGAATAGTTATAAAATCTGCACCGGCTTTTTCCATAAGCTGACCGAATTCAATAAAGTTTTCTTGTTCTTTTGAAAATCCAAGTCGAAATTTTACAGAAACAGGGAGTTCAACTGCTTTTTTCACCGCTTGCACGATATCATAAGCCAGAGAAGTGTTTAACATCAAAGCCGAGCCATCACCTCCGCTTGTAACTTTTTTAACCGGGCAACCCATGTTTATATCAATGCCTTGGCATTTAGGCGCCAATATTTTGGCTGCTTTTGACATTTTTTCGACTTTATGCCCTACAAGTTGACAAAATATTGGCGCCTCATTTTCAACAACTTCTGAAATTTTTACATCAGGCTTGTTGCATAACGCTTCGGCACTAATCATTTCTGTTGTGAGCAATGTGTTGGGGGAATATCTTCTCACAATGCTTCTTAAAACAACATCGGTTATACCTGCCATTGGGGCAAAAATTGTTTTGGGCAGTTTAAAATTATTTGCGATTATTTTGTAATCATTATCCATTATTTTTTATTCCACACTCTTTTTATATTTTTTAATTTGTCAACTCGCTCAACCGTTGTTTTGCATAATCAGTGAGTTCATTTTGAACATTTTGTGATTTTGACAAATACTCATTATAATACTTTATGGCGTTTTCCTTTTGATTTATTGTATCATAGGTTACACCCAAAGAATAGTATACTTCTTTTAAATTAGAATCAAATTTTAAAGCGTTTAAATAATTATTAACAGCTGCTTCTTTGTTGCCCTGTTCCTCGTTTGTTTGAGCGATTGTATAGTATGTTAAAGCCAAAAGTTCCTTTGCATTTTTATTGTTAGGGTTAAGTTGAACAGCTTTGTTCAAGTAGTTTTTTGAATTATTAAAATCTTTCAAATTAAAATAGGCAAGTCCAATATAATAAGCGGTGTCGGTATTTTGAGGGTTTACTTCAAGTGCTTTTTTATAATAGTCAATTGAGGAAGTCAAGTCATTTAAATAAAATTTGCATCCTGCTATCCCAAGCAACACAGCTTCATTTTTAACCTGTATGGAATTATAGGCATTTAATGCTTCGTTGTATTTTTGCTGTTCAAAAAGCTTTGCAGCCCCATCGATTTGTTGAGTTAAATTAACATTATAAAGTTCATTGAAATGTGCTTTTAAGTTGTTGTCATTTGGAAATTTATTTTGAGCGCGTTTTGCAAGTTCAAGACTTTCTTTTAAGTTTCCGCATTCATATAGTGCTTTTGATAAATTTAAATATGCATTTGCATCGTTATTCCCAAGTTCAATTGAGCGTTTATAGTAATACAATGCTTCTTTGGGTTGTTTTGCTTTATGAAGTTCATATCCGATTTGATAATTCAAACTTGAGTCGTTCGGGTTTGAATTAAGCTTTTGTTTAAGAAACGTTATTAAATCATTTGAGTTTAAATTTTTCATAAGAAGATTATCAAGGTTTTCTTTAGCTTCTCTGTTGTCAGGGTTATTCACCAAGCATTTTTTGTAATCGTTTATGGCTTCGGGGAATTGGTTTAATTTTTCATAACATAAAGCTCTTAAAAACTGTGCACGGTGATTGTTTGGACTTTTTGCAAGTATTTCACTATAAATTTTTATGGCATTTTGATAATCTTTTTTGTTCATATACAAACTGCCAATATTGATTTTTGAAATGCTGGTTGAAGAAGGCTCATATTTTGAAGCCAAGTTGTAATATTTTAAAGCATCATCAAATTTGTTCATTTTTTGACAAACGGCACCTAAGTTTATCAGACTCTGGTAGTCTTTTGGATTTTGATTTAATTTATTTTGATAATCCTGATATAATTTATTTAGAATACCGACATCGTTTATATCACCGTTCATAGCTTTTGTATAAAAATTGCTTGCTTGGTTTTTGTCTCCCAATGTTTCATAAATTTTTCCAAGTTTCAACAAGCTTTGAGCGTGATTTTTGTCATAGCTTAAAACTTTTTCATAATAAACTTTAGCTTTATCTATATTGTTTAAAACATAAAAAATGTTGGCAATTTCAAAGTATGATTGATTTTGATACTTAGTATCATTTAAAATATAATGATATGTTGTTGCGGCAGCTTCAAGTTTTCCTTCTCGCTTTAGTCTTCTTGCTTCGTTGAACAAACCGCTTGGTGAGGTATCTTTTTTTGCTTGTTTAACTACATCATTTAAGTTTGCTTCTGTTGTTTTTATGGCATTATCAAGTTGCTTTGACGAAAAATCGTTGCTATATTTAAGATAAAATAAAGCACTTTTTAAATCATCTACGCAAGCATTAAAATCCTGCTTTTTATTGTAATAGTATGTTGCACGAGCAAGGTATGAATTTATTATGCCTGCATTTGCGTGGGCATTTATAGAATCAAGGTTTAAAGCACTTTTATAAGAATTTATTGAGTCCGTGTAAAGATGTTTTTCAAAATATTGCTTTCCTTGAAGGTTATATGCGTTTATTATATCAACATTTTGTGCAAAAGATATATTTTGGAATAACAAGACAAGAGTCAATATTATTGCGGCTTTTTTCATAAAATAAATTCCTCATTTATTATGCTTATATTAAATATTATAAGCAAAAAATAAGTTTTTATATTGTCCTGTAATCTTATATTTAAGTGTGATATAATATGTTAATAATAATTTTGAAAATAAAGAAAGATAAAATTATCTATGAGTGATAAAACATTAATTTTAATAGACGGACATGCCCTTGCTTTCAGAAGTTTTCACGCATTGGAAAGAACAGGTATGAAAACAACCGATGGTGTGCCAACTTGGGCAGTTTTTGGTTTTTTCCGTGCTTTGTTTGATATATTAAAAAATAAAGAGATAAAACCCAATTCAATAGCTGTGGCGTTTGATGTTGGACGTCATACTTTTCGTGTTGATAAATATCAAGAGTATAAAGCAAACAGAGCCTCAATGCCGGATGATTTAAGAACACAATTGTCTTTGATAGTTGAAGGATTAAAAGCTTTTAATATTCCTATTTATACAAAAGAAGGTTTTGAAGCCGATGATGTAATTGGTACAATTTCAAAGCAAGTTAAAAATCAAGGTGATAAAATATATATTTTAACAGGTGATAGAGATTCTTTTCAGCTTGTTGACAAAGACGGGCATATTGTTGTTATTATTCCTCAAAATAGTGCTTTGCTTTTTTATGATTGGCAAAAAGTCTATGAAAAAATGGGTGTTTATCCAAATCAGGTTATAGATTTTAAGGCACTTTCAGGCGACACTTCAGATAATATCCCCGGAATTCGTGGAATAGGACCCAAAACGGCCTGCAATCTGCTTGAAAAATATGAAAATTTGGAAAATGTTTATAAAAATATTGATGAAATAACCCAAAAATCGTTGAAAGAAAAACTTGTTAATGGTAAAGAAGATGCATATTTAAGTCAATATCTTGCAACAATCGACAGAAATGTTGATATTGATTTTAATATTGATGATGCAAAGCTTGATATAACAAATTTGGATGATGTTGTTGCGTTTTTCAAAAAGCTTCAGTTATATGGATTTATTAAAAATATTGAGTCAGTTTTCGGTGCTTTTAATTTGAAAGTCCAAAACAGTAAAATAGAACAAGCAACTTCAAACCACCATGCACAGTTGAATTTGTTCACACTTGGCTCTGAAAATAAAGACTCTCAAATCGATGTCACAACAGATGTCAAAACAGTAAATGTTTTTAATGAAGCTAAGTTTAAACAAAACGTTATTCAAAATCAAAAAGAGTTTGATGACTTTTTACAAAAATTGAAAAAACAAAAATTTATTTCGTTTGATGTGATAACAGATGACGAAACAAATGCTTTTAATGCCAATATAACAGGGTTTGCATTTGCTTTTATTGATGATTTCAATTTATATGATGAATATAAAAATTATAATAATTACAAAGACAAAATGGAAACTTTTCTTCTGCCTTTAAATCATAGTGAATGTTTTGAGATAGATTTAAACAAAATGTTGAACTTGTTGAAACCTGTTTTTGAAAATGCAAGTTGTAAAAAAACAGGAAGCAATATAAAGTTTGCCCTTAATGTTTTGAACCGATATGATATAAAAGTAGAGGGTATTGTTTTTGATGTTGTGCTTGCTTCTTATGTATATGATGCAAACAGGCGTCATTTATTAAGTTCACAAGCTCAGGAAAATTTAGATTATATTATTGATTCAAGCGAAGACATTTTAGGACGTGGAAAAAATGCATTGAAGTTTTGTGAATTAAATTTAGATAAATATAAATGTTATGGTTGTCAAAACGCTTATGCCATTTATGCATTGACTCATTTTTGGCTTGAAAAGTTAAATGAAGTTGAAAAGAATATATTATTTGACATTGAATTGCCACTGGCTTTTGTGCTTTCAATTATGGAGCAAAACGGTGTAAGCATTGACGTTGAATATCTCAAAAAACTCAATGTTGACATTTCTCAAACGGCAAAAGGCATTGAAAATAGAATTTTTGAGCTTGCGGAAGAAGAGTTTAATATTAACTCCCCCAAAAAAGTTGGTGAAATTTTGTTTGATAAATTGAATTTGAAAGTTAAAGGTAAAAAGTCTGCCAAAAACTCAACAAATGCAAAAGTTTTGGAGCAATTGGCAGAAAACTATGAAATAGCTTCAAAAATCCTTGAATATCGCCATTTGATGAAACTAAAAAGCACATATATTGAAGCTTTACCCAAATTGATAAATATAAAAGATAAGCGTATACATACAACATATAATCAGTTTGCGACAAACACAGGAAGGCTTTCAAGCACTAATCCAAATTTGCAAAACATTCCAATTCGTACGGAAATAGGTGCAAAGATACGACAAGCTTTTGTGCCAAGGGATAAAGAAACATCTCTTATTTTGTCAGCTGATTATTCCCAAATTGAATTGAGGCTTTTGGCTCATTTTTCAAATGATGAAAATTTAATTGAAGCTTTTCAAAACAATGTCGATGTTCATGCTCTCACTGCTTCAAAAGTTTATGGTGTTGATTTAAAAGATGTTACAAAAGACATGCGACGTCATGCTAAAGCTGTCAATTTTGGTATTGTATATGGGCAAACAAAGTATGGCTTGGCAAGTGCTTTAAACATTTCAAAAGACGATGCTCAAAATTTTATTGATAAATATTTTGAAACATACAAAAATGTTAAAAAATATATGGATGATAATATAAATTTTGCATTAAATCATGGATATGCTCAAACTTTATATGGAAGAAAACGGTATTTACCCGAATTAACAAGTTCAAATAAACAAATACAGGAGTTTGCCCAAAGAGCTGCAATAAATTCGCCACTTCAAGGTACTGCATCTGATTTGATTAAGCTTGCGATGATTGATTTAAATAAAAAATTAAAAGAAAATAATTTGAAATCCCAAATGATTATCCAAGTGCATGATGAATTGGTTTTGGAAGTATTAAAAAGTGAAGTTGATATTGTAAAAAATATGGTTGTTGAGGCTATGGAACTCAATCAACCGTTGAAAGTTCCTCTTGTAGTGGATGTTAATTTGGGTGAAAGTTGGATGAAAGATTAAATTTAAGGATTTGTCGATGATTAAAAAATGTTTTGTTATAATATTTTTATTTTGTTTTTGTCTTATTTTTAACGACAAAGCTTTTGCAAACAGTGCTTCAGTGCCAAATGGAGTCGCTGCATCACCTTATGTCAACTATAATGACTGCATAAGAAACTACAAAATTGACGAGGAAAGTTTATTTTATTTGACGTTGTCTGCGGTTTCAAGTGCAAAATATAAAATCCTTGAAATTCAGTCAAGAAGCGGCTATATTCTTTTTAGTGCTTATGGAAGAGAGTTTTTGGCGCAAGTTGTCAAAGTCACATCAAATGTAAGTGAGCTTAAAATTACACCTCAAAACAACAGTTATCTTTTCGACTACAACTTGATATACCGTATTTTTAACGATATTTATATAAATTTAACACCATAAGAAATAGTTTATACGTTTATAAGTTTACTGTTTAGTTTTTCAATGAACTGAGGAATTTCAAAGGCTTCATTTGTTCCTACAATTATTTTCCAATTTGGCAAAATTTCTTCAAGTTCTTCTTTCATACTTGCAAGAAGCCCCGGAATAACAATAAGTTTATGTCTTAAGCCATTCAATATTTCGTTTTCATTGACCATTTTTTTCACCATGTCCGCTGTAAATTTTTCAGCAGACCAAGCTGTTAAAACACTCATTCCATCTGATGGTGTAATAAGAAGGAAAAACGGTGTATCAAGTGATTCAAGTTCATTAGCTACTGCAAAATACGTCAAGGCAAAATTCGTTGTCATAACCACAATTGCTCTGTCCAGATTTTCTTTCGGATTATTTATTTCATATATTTTACTTTCGACTTGAAGCGGTTTTTGAGGGTTTGTAAAAATGTTCTGCCTCAAAGTAAACAAGCCGGAAAACAAAGATTTGTCAAAAACATCAAAAATGATAATGTTTGAATATCGACAAATGAGCAAACTTGCAATCAATGCAACTTTATTTATATCCTGTTCAACAATCCTTGTCATAACAGGAAAAGCAAAAGACTGATTTTTATTTTCAATCGCTTCAAATCTTATATTAGTTAAATCATCTACAACCTTCTTTATGTTTTTGTGTTCAATGTTTTCATATTTTAAAATCAAAGATTTGAAACCTTCTTTTTGAACTATATCACTTTTTTGACTTAAAGTTTCAATGTTGTCTGATGAAACAACTATAGTATTTTTCTTATTTATATTTGAAAATTCATTTGCTTCAACCACGATTTCATCAATATTTTCAAATTCATTGGCTATATTTTCTGTTTTTAAAATTATGTTTAATTTTTGAGCTTTGATTTTTTCAATTGCATTTTTTACATTTCCTTTATCAATAAGATAAATCCCATCAATTCTGAAAGTTTCACCGACACGTTCAATTTGGTAATTTGCAATTTCATTAAGTTTACTATTAAAATTAATATCATCCGAAAACAAAGTTATATAAAAGCAAGTTGGGTTTACAAAAGTTTTTTCATGGCGAAACATAACAGTTTCACCGCCAGCTTTAATATCGTTTCCCAAGTTTATTTCATGTTGTTGGATGATGTTTGCTTCTTCAAACAATTGTCGTAATTCCGTTGAAACAAAAGGACACTTTTCAATTTGGGTATTTTTTGAGGCAAGTTTAACAGCAAATGCCATGCAAGTTGGAAAACCACATTTTTTGCAGTTAGCATTTTCAGTTTTTTTCCCACCGGGTAAGTGTTTAAATATTTCAATAGCATTCATTATTTCAATACCTCATTGAGTGTTTTAACGGTGTTTGATTTGCAAACAACGACAATGTTTGCATTTGCGGCAATGATTGAAGAAGCGGCAGTTATTTCCCACAAATCAACACGCTTATCAATTTCTCCCCAATTGTCATTGAAACTGTCAGATTTCAATTCTTTAGCTTTTGAAACTTCTTCTCCAATAAATGAAATAATTGGAAAATCAAGCATTTCATCACCTTTCAATGCTTCAAGTTTCACTTTTTCCATCATAGAATAACCATAATCCAAGCCGTATCCCAAACCGCCTGTATCTGTGTCAATAAGTATTTTATCTTTTTTTAATCCCATATCAAGTGATAAAATATTAAGTTCTTTAGCTAAATTTATATCAATCGGTGTTCTCAAAACAATTTTGTGCGAAGTTTCTATTATTGTAGGGATTATTTCGCGATAATTTGCTTCTTGTGCAAAAGCAATGATAGATTGTTTTTTAACATTTGTGGCTAAAAAATTTAACAAAACAATATCAAGCTTTTCATTGTTGCAGCCTCTTAAAATTAAAGGTTTATTAAAGTTGTTTAAAATCGTTGTTGTTTTTTTTACATATTCAAATTGCTTATCAAAATCTTTTAAGGATAAATTAAACTTTATCGAGATTAAATCAGCTTGAATATTTTTCGTATTTTCCAAACGTTGTAAGAAATCTTCAAATTGTTCAGAATAATTAATGCTATTGTTGTTGTCGTTTAAAAACGATATTTCAAAAGCGATTTTGAAATCTGAAGATTTTTTTGTAAATGCAACATCATACAGCATAATCAAATAACCTCTTTTTTGTTTAAATTAGTAGTGTCAAAGGTTGGAAGAAGAATAGAGAAAGTAGAACCTTCGTTGATTTTGCTTTTAACCTTAACAAAACCGTTATTGTGTTTTTCCACACTTATTTTCACAAGATGTAATCCAAGCCCTGTTCCTTTAATAGAATGAGTGGCATTTTCAACACGATAAAATCTGTCAAAAATTTTGCTCAAATGTTTTTCTTCAATTCCCATGCCATTGTCAATAACAGAAATTTCAAGATATTGAGGGTCTTTTGAAACTTCCGCTCTTATTTTAATTTTATCATTATTGTTTGAATACTTAATAGCATTGGATATCAAGTTTTTTAAGGCTCTTTCAATACTTTGAACATTGATAAAGACATTTGGTAAGTTGTCTTCTTTTAAAACTGAGAAATGAAGACCTTTTTCCTCGGCAAGAATTTGCATAGAGTCAATTGAACTTTCAATAATAGTACTTATATCACAAAATTCTTTATGTAAAACAATATTTGGAGCTTCAAGCCTTGAAAAATCCAGTATTTCATTGACCATTCTGTGCAAATGGTCTGTTTCTTTGTTTAATGTTGCCAAAAATTCATTTTTTGTTTCTTCATCAAATTCAGAAGAATGATTATATAAAGTGTCGGCATAAGTTCTTAAAACAGTAACAGGTGTGCGAAGTTCATGTGATACATTTGAAATGAAGGAACTTTTCATCTTGTCAATTTCAACTTCTTTTGTGACGTCAATCAAAACGATTATATAACCTAAATAATCCTGACTTTTTGAAAACATTGGTGATATGACAGCTTTTAAAACGCGTTTGTCGATTTCAATATTAAACTCAAGGGGTTTTTTCTCCATAATGTCAAGCGGAGTGTCCTTAAACTGTTCAATTTTTTCTTTAAAACATAAATTACCGTCACTATCGCAATATTGTTGAATTTTGGTTGAATTAATAAGTTGAGGGTCAACGTCAAGCAACTTTTGTGCGGCATTATTAATTAAAACAACATTATCATAATTGTCACAAACAACAACGCCGTTTGCAATACTCATCAAAACCGCTTCAAATTTATTTCGTTCTAAAGTAAGCTGTTCAATATTTTGTTTTTCATACGTATTTAATCGACCGGACATATCATTAAAAGCTTCTACAAGTTGTTTTAGTTCTCCTGAAACACCTTTTATATCTATTTTATAGCCAAAATGACCGCCTGATATGTTTTTAACACCCATTTGCAAAGTGTTTAGCTCTCTTGTAATTAATATAGTATTAATTAAGACTGTGATTGTGAAGACAATCCAAGCTACAAAAAAGACAATGAGCATTGAATTTCTGGTGGTTTTTGATATGTTTTGGATTGTATGTCCGCTTAGTCCGATGATAGCAGCGCCAATAACTTTTGAAGTATTTTGTGCATTTTCAAAGTTTTCAATAATCATAGGGGAACTAACAGTAATTCTGGTTTGCAAAGCTCGATTTGGAAAATCGTTTTTACTTGAATAAATAATTTCACCATCATTTGTCTTAAATTCAATGTAAGCAATGTCTTTGTTAGTTTGCAATAAAGATTTTATATTTTTGCTTATTTTGTCATAAATGTCATATTCACCATAGTCTTTTGCGATTTCAGAACTTTCAACGGCAAGTGTTTTGGACATCATTTTGCCAAATTCGGTATAGCTTGTATCAAGTTTTTCTTGAATATTAATTATTGCAAAAAAAGCAATAGACATAATTAAAGCGGTGCTAATAATAAGCCCGGTCAGTATCAATTTATTTTGTGTAGTAAAACTCAACCTCTTCATAATTTAAAATTATATCATGCCCAACTATAAATTGTAACATTAAGTTTTGTTAAGCTTGTATTATGTTTCAAATATCCCGACTTGACGAAGGAGTTTTAGTGAGTATGATATTATAATGTACGCTTGCGTATTGTAGCTTGTAATTAGCGATTATAATTAAAATTTGAATAAAAAATATAAATAAATTGTGGAGCATGTTTTAAAGCGAGGTATATAAATGTCGACAAAATACAAAAAAAGAGTTACTCCAATGGGAATACCAAATACAAGATTGGAGGACTTGCCTGATTTAATTGAAGTGCAGAAAAAATCGTTTGAATGGTTTTTGAAGGAAGGTTTGAAAGAGGAATTGTTGTCTTTTTCGCCTATAAAGGACTATACAGGACGTTTAGAGTTGCACTTTTTGCCAAATTACACATTTGATAATCCGAAATATACAGTTGAAGAAGCACGCATACATGATGCAACATATGCAAAACAGCTTCGAGTTATGGTTCGCTTGGTAAACCGTGACACAGGGGAAATCAAGGAACAAGAAGTTTATATTGGTGATATACCCACAATGACAAACAAGGGTACTTTTATTGTAAATGGTGCCGAACGTGTTATTGTTTCACAAATTGTGCGTTCTCCCGGTGTTTATTTTAAACGTGAAATATCTCCAACAGGTAAGCGTCTTTATAACGCTACTATGATACCAAACCGAGGAGCATGGTTGAAAATTGAAACTGATAATAATGATATAATTCATGTAAAAATAGATAAAAACAGAAAAATTTTAGCAACAACATTGCTTAAAGCATTGGGCATATCGCCTGCTGAAATGGAAACTTTGTTTACACATTTTGAATTTTTAAAGAAAACATTGGATAAAGATACAACTGAATCAACAGACGAAGCCTTGATTGAAGTTTATAAAAAATTGCGTCCCGGAGACCCTGCTTCTTCAGGTGGCGGACGTCAAATCTTGGAAGCTCGTTTCTTTGATGAAAAGAAATACGATATAGGCCGTGTTGGTCGGTATAAAATGAATAAAAAGTTAGGTCTGAATTTGCCTGACACACAAAGAACATTGACCGTTCAAGATATTGTTTCATCGATTGAATATTTGATAAACCTTACATACGACGAGGGTACAATTGATGATATTGACCATTTAGGAAACCGTCGTATTCGTTCAATTGGCGAATTGTTGCAAAACCAGTTTAGGGTTGGTTTGTCACGTATTGAACGTATTGTCAAAGAACGTATGACTCTTCAAGATTCAGACACTTTGACTCCATTGAATTTGTTGAATACAAAGCCATTAGTTGCATCTTTAAAAGAATTTTTTGGTTCATCACAGTTATCACAGTTTATGGACCAAACAAATCCATTGGCTGAGTTGACACATAAACGTCGTATTTCAGCATTAGGACCAGGTGGTTTGGTTCGTGAGCGTGCAGGGTTTGCTGTTCGTGACATTCACCCTTCACACTATGGAAGAATTTGTCCGGTTGAAACTCCTGAAGGTCCAAACGCAGGTTTGATTGGTTCTTTGGCTACACACGCTAAAGTTAATGATTATGGATTTATAGAAACTCCTTATTTCGTTGTTAAAGATGGCAAAGTGACTGAAGATGTTGTTTATTTAAGTGCAGATGAAGAAAACAATTTGCGTATTGCTCCATCTGACGTTGAGTTAAATCCTGACAGAACATTCAAAAATGAGTATGTTCCTGTTCGTTATAGAGCTGAATTTACAATGGGTGAGTCAAAACTTGTTGACTTTATGGGTGTTTCGCCAATACAGATTATATCTGTTGCAACATCATTAATACCGTTTATTGAACACGATGATGCGAACCGTGCTTTGATGGGGTCAAACATGCAACGTCAAGCTGTACCTCTTTTGATTACAGACCGACCGGTTGTTGGAACGGGTTTGGAACATAGGGCTGCAAAAGACTCTTGCATGGTGGCAGTGACTGATGTAGACGGTACGGTTACTCGTGTCGTTGGAGATGAAGTTCAAGTCACTGACAACCAAGGACGTGTTCATCGTTATCTTTTAATGAAATATGTAAGAAGTAACCAAGATACTTGTATAAATCAAAGACCTATAGTCCGTGAAGGCGATGTGTTAAAAGCAGGTGATGTTATAGCTGATGGTGCTTCAACCGATGGTGGTGAGTTGTCGTTGGGTAAAAACGTTCTTGTTGCTTATATGCCTTGGGAAGGATATAACTTCGAGGATGCTATTTTGCTTTCAGAACGTTTGGTGCATGACGATGTGTTTACATCTGTTCACATTGAAAAGTTAGAAATAGATGCTCGTCAAACAAAATTGGGACCGGAAGAAACAACTCGTGAAATACCGAATGTTTCAGAAGAAGCTTTAAGACACTTGGATGAACGAGGTATTGTTCGTATTGGTGCAAGAGTTTATGCTGATGACATTTTGGTTGGTAAAGTTACTCCAAAAGGTGAATCTGAACATCCGCCGGAAGAAAAATTGCTTCGTGCAATATTTGCTGAAAAAGCTCGTGATGTGAAAGATAATTCACTTCGAGTGCCACATGGTGAAGGTGGTCGTGTTGTCGACGTAAAAGTTTTTGACCGTGAAAAAGGTGATGAATTGCCACCAGGAGCTAACACTGTAATTAAAGTTTATATAGCTCAAAAACGTAAAGTGTCGGTTGGTGATAAGTTGTCCGGTCGTCACGGTAACAAGGGTATTGTTTCAAGAATATTGCCAAAAGAAGACATGCCATTTTTGCCGGATGGAACACCTGTTGATATAGTATTAAATCCACTTGGTGTACCTTCTCGTATGAATGTCGGACAAACATACGAATGCTTGCTTGGTTTGGCTTCTTATTTGACTAAAAATTATTATGAAGCTCCACCATTTGACGAAATGTATGGTGCAAACCAATCAGAAAGGGCAACAAAAGCCGAGTTGATAAAGGGTATAAAAGATTCAGGCTGTGACTGGGTTCGAGAAGATGGTAAAGTTTATCTTCTTGATGGACGAACAGGCGAACGTTTTGACCAGCCTGTTGCCGTTGGTATTTCATACATTTTGAAACTTGTTCACTTGGTTGACGATAAAATCCATGCTCGTTCAACCGGACCTTATTCTTTGGTTACACAACAACCTTTGGGTGGTAAAGCTCAATTTGGTGGGCAAAGATTTGGAGAAATGGAAGTTTGGGCATTGGAAGCTTATGGTGCCGCTTATACACTGCAAGAAATGCTTACAATCAAATCAGATGATGTTAACGGTCGTTCTCGAGCTTACGAATCGATTGTTAAAGGTGACAATATTCCGCGTCCGGGTATTCCTGAATCGTTCAAGGTTCTTGTTCGCGAATTGCAAAGTATAGGACTTGATATAACCGTTGCTAAAAAAGGTGGTGAAGAAGTTGATTTAATGACAGATACTGATGATTTAAGAAAATCCGCCCCAAAACGTGTGTTGTCGGATATTGATTCAGAGTTGTTAAATATTAATTTCTTTGAAACACCTTCTATGATTAACGATAAGTAAAATTTGATAATATAAAAATAAAGGAGATAAAAATTGTCTACAAGTATTGATTACTTTGACTATATACGAATAAGTATCGCATCACCGGAGCGTATACTTAAATGGTCATATGGTGAGGTTACAAAACCGGAAACCATAAACTACCGTACCTTAAAGCCTGAACGTGACGGTTTGTTCTGTGAACGTATTTTTGGACCTTCAAAGGACTGGGAATGCTATTGCGGTAAATATAAAAGAGTTCGCCATAAGGGCATAATTTGTGAACGATGCGGTGTTGAAGTTACTGATTCTAAAGTTCGTCGTCACCGTATGGGACATATTAAATTAGCAGCTCCTGTCAGCCACATTTGGTTTTTAAAAGGAATTCCTTCATATCTTGGATTGCTTTTGGATATGACGTTGAAGGATTTGGAACAAGTTATTTATTTCAATAACTATGTTGTTATAAACCCTGGTGAAAGTGATTTCAAAAAGTTCCAATTGATTGTTGAAGAAGATTATGAAGACTACATTTTGGAACATGAAGATTCTGAATTAAAAGTTGGAATTGGTGCTGAGGCAATAAAAGAACTGTTATCTGAAATTAATTTGAATGAATTGGTTGAAGAAGTTCGTAATGAGCTTGCACAAAGTGGCGGTTCTGTTCAAAAGAAAGCTAAATTAATCAAGCGTTTACGTTTAATTGAATCATTAATAGAAAGCGGAACAGAGCCAACTTGGATGATAATGGATGTATTGCCTGTAACTCCTCCTGATTTGCGTCCTATGGTGCAATTGGATGGCGGACGTTTTGCAACATCAGATTTGAATGATTTATATCGTCGTGTTATAAACCGTAACAATCGTTTGTTGCGATTGCTAGAAATGGGTGCACCTGAAATTATAGTAAGAAACGAAAAACGTATGCTTCAAGAGGCTGTTGATGCTTTGATAGACAACGGTCGTCGCGGACGTATGGTTGTTGGACCAAACAATCGTCCTTTAAAATCTTTAAGCAACATCATTGAAGGTAAACAAGGTCGTTTCCGTCAAAACTTGTTAGGTAAACGTGTTGACTATTCAGGTCGTTCAGTTATTGTTGTTGGTCCGCAACTTGCTTTAAATCAATGTGGTTTGCCGAAAGAAATGGCAATTGAATTATTTAAGCCGTTTGTTGTTAATAAGCTAATAGAACGCGGTCATGTTCAAAATATAAAATCGGCAAAGAAAAAAATAGAGCGTTCGGAAGCAATTGTATGGGATATCTTAGAAGAGGTTATCGAAGGACATCCTGTGTTGCTTAACCGTGCACCAACCTTACACAGGCTCGGTATTCAGGCTTTTGAACCGATTTTGGTTGAAGGTCGTGCAATTCAGCTTCACCCGCTTGTATGTACAGCGTTTAACGCTGACTTCGATGGTGACCAAATGGCTGTTCACGTTCCTTTGTCTATTGAAGCTCAAACTGAAGCAAGGATGTTAATGTTGGCTACAAACAACATTCTGGCACCTGCTACAGGTAAACCGATTATCACTCCATCTCAGGATATGGTTTTGGGAATATATTATTTAACAATTCTTAAGGATGAAAATTCGCCGATTTGCGGTCATTTCTTTAGTTTCAAAGATGCAATTTCGGCATATGAAGCCGGTGTCATAAAACTTCATGATAAAATAGTTGTTCGTGACGATAATAATAAACGAATGGAAACAACAGTTGGACGTATTATATTTAATGAAGTTGTTCAAAATTCAATATTGGCATCGTAGGAATAATAAAGTAAGGAAATTATAATAAAATGAATACATACTCAACACAAAAAAATACAAAAAATCATTTTGATTACATAAATAAAATTGTTGATAAAAAAGGGTTAAATAAGTTGCTTTCACAAATTTATTTGGAATTTGGCGGAGCAAAAACAGCAACTTTAGCCAACAATTTAAAGAACTTGGGATATAAATATGCAACAAAAGCAGGTACAACTATTTCGATTAAAGATTTGGATGTGCCGGAAATTAAAACTCAGTTATTAAAAGAAGCTGAGGATGAAATTGAAAAATCAACTCAAAGATATTTAAAAGGTGAAATCACAGAAGTTGAACGCTATACGAAAGTTATCGACACATGGAGTGAAACAACGGCAAAATTGACACAAGAAGTTGTTGAAAATTTTGACAAGTTAAATCCTGTATATATGATGGCATTTTCCGGAGCTCGTGGTAATGTTTCTCAGGTTTCTCAGTTGGTTGGTATGCGTGGTTTGATGGCAGACGCACAAGGTCAAATCATCGACTTACCTATCAAATCAAACTTTAAAGAAGGTTTAAGCGTTACAGAGTATATCATCTCAAGTTACGGTGCTCGTAAAGGGTTGGTTGACACGGCTTTGAAAACAGCTGACAGCGGATACTTGACTCGTCGTCTTGTTGATGTTGCACAAGATGTTATAATTCGTGATGCAGATTGTCATACAACAAAAGCCATAAAAATGATGGCAATTTCTGATGGAGAAAAAGCCATTGTGCCTTTAACAGAGCGTTTGCTTGGAAGAACAATCGCTCAAGATATTGTTGATGAAAACGGTAAGGTTATTGTTAAAGCTAATACAACAATGTCTCGTGAAGATATCAAGAAAATTGAGCCATTGAATTTGAAAGAATGCATGGTTCGTTCAGGTTTGACTTGTGAGCTTGAATATGGTGTATGTCAAAAATGTTACGGTTGGGCAATGACAACTCAAAAACTTGTTGATATTGGTGAATCAATCGGTATTATTGCGGCACAGTCAATCGGTGAACCGGGTACTCAGTTGACAATGAGAACATTCCACACAGGTGGTGTGTTTAAAGGTTCAGGTGCAATGAGAAAAATTGAAGCTGAAAATGATGGTGAAGTTGTTTCTAAAATATTGATTAAAGAATTGAGAACCAGACACGGTGATGTCGTTAAAGTTACAATTCACGAGTCTGATATAGTGATAAAAACTTCAAAAGGCGAAGAAAAACACCACGTGCCTTCAAATGCAATTATGTATATTCAACAAGGAGATGTTGTTAAAAAAGGTCAAGTGCTTTCAGAATTTGAACCTCAATCTCAGGGTGATGGCAGTCGTTTGACAGAAAAAGCTACAAAAGATATTACAACTGATATTTCAGGTGAAGTTATTTTTGAAGATTTTGCTGCAGATGAGAAAAAAGATAGGCAAGGAAATATTTCAAGAACTTCAAATAAAAGTGGTATCATTTGGGTTTTAGGCGGCGATGTCTATAATTTGCCCGGGGGGTCAAAAGTATTGGTTGAAGACCAACAATTTGTTAATGCCGGTGAAAAATTAGCTGAAACTCATATCGTTTCTGAACACGGTGGAGAAGTTCGTTTAGGCAATGATTTAGTTGTTGAAAGTGTTGACTTTGATGGAAAAACTATTAAAAAGGTTGTTCAAGGTAAGGAAATAACAATTGTTATTGCTTCAATTATGCCTAAAAATGCAGTTTTTGAAGCTACCAAAAAAGAACAAATTTGGAATGTTAAAAATAGTGATGAAAAATATGTTGTTAAATCACCAGTTGATACAACTGTTGAAAATGGTATGATTATTGCCGAGTTAATAAGCGATGAATGTTCGGTTGATTCAAGTGGTGAAATTCGTTATAACGGTGTTGAAGTTGATGAAAATCAAATTATAACAAAACCAGGTGAAGTTATATTTATCCCTGAAGAAGTTTATCAGGTTAATAAAGACTCTTCATTAAAAATGGTTGAATCAGGAACATTTGTTACAGCCGGTACAGAGGTTGTTAAAGATTTATACACTCACATTGATGGTATTGTTCAAATAAAAGAATTTAATGATTTAATTCATGAAGTTGTAATTCGCCCGGGTGAAATACACACTTTGAGCAATTTAGGCGACTTAAAAGTTGACGAAGGTGAAGTTGTTCAAGCCGGTGAACACATAACCAAGGATATTGTTGCAAAAGAAACATCTGTTGTGACTGTATTGGAAACAGAATCAGATATCACATTGGATGATTTGGATGAAGAGCTTGAAATGGCTATGGATGAAGAAACTTTGTCTAATAAACCTGTTCAGATTTTAATTCGTCCTGTTAAAACATTTATGATTGAGCCTAAGGATGTATCTATTGAGTTTAATTCTACAGAAGAGTCAATAGACATTGTTCCTGTTACTCAATTGCAGTACAAAGATGGAGCACGTGTTCGCAATCTTGATGGTGCAACATTGACAAGAACAAGCTTAGTGTTGCAAATGGGCGGATATTTAAGCCATTTAAAAGGTATGGTTGAGTTGGATAAAGACAATAATTTGAAAGTTGTTGTTCTTGAAACTTTAATCATCCGTCGTGAAACTGAAGGCACACAAGGAATTGAAAATGCTTTGCAGACAGAATTGCTTGTTGAAAATGGTGATGTTATTGAATCAAAATCACCGGTTGCTAAAACACAAGTACTTGCGGTTAATCCTGCGGTTGCAAACATAAAAGGTGACACAACTGATTTTCGTCGTTTGCTTCTTGTTTCAGCTGAAAGTGAAGAAATAATTTCATTTAAGGGAAAATCTCAAGTTAAAGAAGGAATGTTTATTAAACGAGACAGCATTATTTCTTCAAATGGTGATAAAACAACAGTTTCAGGTAAAGTAGTAAAAGTTAATGATAATAATATATCTGTTCGCAAGGGTCGTCCATACTTAATCAGCCCCGGAACAATGCTTCAAGTTGATAATGGAGCGTTGGTGTTAAGAGGTGATGTTGTTGCAACATTGGTATTTGAAAGACAAAAAACAGGTGATATCGTTCAAGGTCTTCCTCGTGTAGAAGAACTTTTAGAAGGTCGTAAACCTAAAGAAAGTGCTATTGTTGCTGAATTTGAAGGAACGGCTGAATTGGAAGTTGAAGATGATATTACGCATTTATACTTGGTTGATGATTATGGTCGCCATGAGATTAAATATCCAATTGACTCAAACATCATTGTTTCTCACAATCAAAAGATAAAAATCGGTCAACCATTAACAAGCGGACCTTTAAATCCTCATGATGTCATGAGATTAAATGGACCGGAGGTTGCACAACAGTATTTGGTTGATGAAGTTCAAAGGGTTTATCGTTCTCAAGGTGTTGAAATTGCTGATAAACACGTTGAAATCATTGTTCGACAAATGACTAAGAAAGTTAAGGTTCTTGACCCTGGGGATACAAAATTGTTGCCCGGTGAGTTGATTGAAGTTCAATTTGTTGAAGCTGAAAACAAAAAAGTGAAAGAACTTGAAGGGCAAGAAGCAACATACGAACCTGTTCTTTTGGGGATTACAAAAGCAAGTTTGAACACTGAAAGCTTTATTTCAGCTGCATCATTCCAAGAAACTACTAGAATATTAACAGAAGCTGCAGTGGAAGGAAAACGTGACTTGCTTCGTGGCTTGAAAGAAAATGTTATTATCGGACGTTTGATACCAGCCGGTACAGGTTTTCACCATTTGATTAATGCAAATGAGGAAAAAGAAAAAGAAGCTTTGAAGCGTGCCGCTTTGAAAAATTCACCAAGAAAACCTGCTGCAATTCTTGAAGAAATTGAAGGTATGTTTGGTACTCCTGATTTTAACATTGAGTAGGTTGAAATAATTTTAAAATGGTGGTATTTTATAATACCGCCATTTTTTATATTGAACTTTTTTTTATGTTTATCGTTATAAAAAATATGCAAACATTAGGAAAGGAAAAAATCATGAAAAAAATAATATTAACTATGACATTGATGCTTGTTGGATTGACATCTTTTGCTGCAAATAATTCAAACGAAGCATTAAAATTTATACAAAGTTACATTAATGCAGCAAATACATATAGCACAACTTTGCCAACGTATTACTCTCCCAATGCAAAAATAATTCGTGTTGTTGAAAAAACAAATGGTGGCACAGCTTCTGTTGTGACAGGCATGGATGAATATACAAAACAATTGAAACTTGGTGCTGTTGGAGCAAAAGTCACAAAATACAAAAATTATTATACAAATTTAAAAGTTACACCATTGGCAAACGGATATAAAGTTTCAGGTTTGCGTCAGCCATCAGGTGAAAGCTATCGTTTGCCTGTTTATTTTATTGTTCAAAAAAATAAAAACGGTAAATGGCAAATTGTTGAAGAATCAATGAATACAAAGGTTCAGAAGTTTTTAAAATATGCGAAATAGTTAAGATATATAAAGTTTTAAAAATAAACTTGACTTTTATTTTTAACACTTATATCATGTAGTTAAAATATAAATAGTTAACTTTAAGACTTATTGTGAGATAAAAACGGGGAAATGAAATGAAAAATTCGACTTTATACAATTCAAATTTGACAAAAGACAGGGTTTCTTTTTTGGAAGATTTAAAAAACAATGACAGAAACTCAATGTTGTCAAATAACAGAATGTCTGATATGAAAGAATATACCCGTCAAGCTTCTCCAATGCATAACCAAAAAGAATTGGATGTTTTGTGGAGAAACTTTAAAGTTGCACAAACACAAAGCATTTCTGAAAAATCACCTGGTGTATATTTAGGTGTTGGTTTTTTTGCAGGTTTTTTAAGCATGCTTGTTTTAAGTCTTTGTATGAGCTTTGTAACCCCTTCAAATACAAATGCTATTTCAAAAAATATTAGCAATGCTCCAAAATTGATAAAACGTGTAAAATTAAAACCTTCACAGTTGACTATAGTTCCTCCTGATAAAAAGGTTGTCAAAAACGAACCTGCACTAAATGAAACCTATACGGTTGTATCCGGTGACACTTTAGAAAGTATTGTTGTTCGTTTTTATGGTAAATATGACCCTGCAAAAGTTCAAGCTATTCAAGAAGCTAACAATATGACAGACCCAAATAAACTTCAACTTGGTCAACAGTTA
>ULVN01013927.1_pt1 | contig 21381 bp, 18 predicted proteins | sample 1959491 | NCBI WGS metagenome assembly ULVN01 (sample SAMEA4835787, study PRJEB28245) | human gut metagenome | biome: gut microbiome; material: fecal sample | place: Denmark | collected 2008 | reverse complement strand
CTGCTAACTGTTCGGTAATCATCAGCGACGAGCCGATAGGCTCTCCGATCGTTGACAAGCCGGACGTACTTGTTGCAATGAATCTTCCGTCACTTGAAAAATATGAAAACGAAGTGGTCAGCGGTGGAAAGATTTTTGTTGATTCTACAATGATTGACAAAAAGGTTGACAGAACGGATGTGGATGTATATTATATACCTGCAACGAAAATGGCGAACGATAACGGAACGCCGACGCTTGCCAATATGATTATCACGGGCAAGATTCTCAAAGAAGTGCCGCAGTTTTCAATTGACTATACCGATGACGCACTCAAAAAGGTCGTTTCCGCCCGTCACCTTGATCTCCTTGATGTAAACAAGGGTGCTGTCAAGGCAGGCTATGACTATGAATAATAAGATGAGAATTTCCTGTATTCAGCTTGATATGAAGCTCGGCGATGTTGAGTATAACTACGCCGAGGCTCTCAGGCTGATAAGAGAGACTGTTGAAAAAGAAAAATCCGACGTTGTTGTTCTTCCCGAAACATGGACAACGGGTTTCTATCCCAAGGAAAACCTTGCGGATTATTGTGACAGAGACGGCGAAAAGGTAAAAAAGACTTTCTCGGCTTTGGCAAAGGAGCTTAACGTAAACATCGTTGCGGGCAGTATTGCCAATGAGAAGAACGGCGGAATTTACAACACGGCGTTTGTTTTCAACCGTGAGGGCGAGGTTGTTGCGGAATATGACAAGACGCACCTTTTTACTCCGATGGACGAGCACAGGTTTTTCAGCTTCGGCAAAAATCTTGTGACATTTGAGCTTGACGGACATAAGTGCGGAATTGTTATCTGCTACGATATCCGATTCTGCGAGCTTATCAGAAGCCTTGCGCTCAAGGGCATCGACATGCTCTTTATGGTGTCCCAATGGCCACTGGTCAGAACCTCTCATATTGTTACGCTCACAAGGGCGAGAGCGATTGAAAATCAGATGTTTGTTGTCTGCTGCAATTCCTGCGGCAAAACTCCGGACACTGTATTCGGAGGCCATTCGCAGATAATCGACCCGTGGGGCGAGGTTCTCGGTGCGGCAGGAGAGCAACAGGAGGTTATAACAGCCGACTGCGATTTCGGAATAATTAAGGATATCAGAAATTCGATAAACGTTTTCAATGACAGAAAACCCGATCTCTATGAATTATAATAATGCTTTGAAAGGAGCGACAGAAATGTATAAATTTCCAGTAACAAGAACTACGCACCCAAAGGAGAAGCCGGATCAGAAGAAGCTCGGCTTCGGTAAGTATTTCACAGACCATATGTTTATGATCGACTATGATGAGGGTCAGGGCTGGCACGACGGAAGAATTGTTCCGCATGAGCCGATCGCCATTGAGCCTGCATCATGCGTGCTCCACTATGCCCAGATGATGTTCGAGGGCATGAAGGCATATAAAACTCCGTCGGGCGACATTCAGCTTTTCAGACCGGATCAGAACTTTGAGCGTATGAACAGAACCAATGACCGTATGTGTATTCCTCATATGGAAAAGGACATCTTCTTTGACGCTATCAATCAGCTTATCTCCGTTGATAAGGACTGGGTTCCTTCTGAGCCGGGCACAGCTCTTTATATCAGACCGTTCATCTTCGGCGATGAGGTTTCGTTCAGCGTTCTTCCGGCAAAGCATTATCGTTTTATCATCATTCTTTGTCCGGTTGGTTCTTACTATGCCGCAAACGACGGCGGACTTCATACAACGAGAATTTATGTTGAGGACGAATTTATCCGTGCGGCTGTCGGCGGCACAGGCTTCGCAAAGTGCGGCGGCAACTATGCCGGCGGCATGAAGGCTTCGGCAAAGGCTATGGAGCATGACTGCAAGGACGTTCTTTGGCTCGATGCCGCAGAGCATAAATATGTTGAGGAAATCGGCACTTCAAACGCATTCTTCGTAATCGGCGACGAGGTTATCACCGCTCCGCTTATGGGTACGATTCTTCCCGGTATCACAAGAAAATCCGTTATTGAGCTTCTCAAGAAGTGGGGAGTAAAGGTTTCGGAGAGACGTCTTTCAATCGACGATGTATGCGCCGCTTCAAAAGCAGGTACTCTTAAAGAGGTATTCGCAAGCGGTACGGCTGCAGTTATCTCACCGATAGGAACTCTTTACTACATGGGATCGGATTACAAGGTTGCCGACGGCAATGTAGGTCCTATCGCTCAGAAGCTTTACGACACGCTTTACGGTATGCAGACAGGTCACGTTAAGGACGACATGGGCTGGACATACAAGGTACAACTTGACTGATTCTTGATATAATAACGGCGGAAATCGTTTATCGGTTTCCGTCATTTTTTATTGCCGTTTTCCATATATTATATAGGGAGTTATATGAGACAAAGGTTAGATGAAAATATGTTCGGTTCTTTTGTAGGGGAAGCCGGAATGTTTTACACCTAAATCAAATTTTATAAGATTTTTCACTGTAATGAGGTTCAGAAAACGTATAATCCGTAGGGGTCGATGCCCACTCGACCCAAGGTTTGAATAAATCATTATTGAGCGTGGTTCTGTTTACAGAGGAGCTTTCACGGCTTGTCCGTGACTGAGGGAGTGTTTCAATGGGAAAGCTGAAAAAAATTCAGTATGTTCAATTACACGAAGAAGTGGACTTCGGTAATTCTTATATTTTGTCTGATATGGATTTCCGCAAGCTATATTCTTGCCGTTTTCGGAAGAAATGAGATCGCAGAAACGCTCGGCGGGGCGGTCATTGACCTTACGAAAGCAATTTTTTGCTCCTATATTGTCAGAGCGTTTTTTGATACATACTGCGAAAAAAACTATTGCCTGAAAATGTACCGTGAATGTCAGGAAAAGAAATCCGATAATATCGAAAACAGCACAGAAAAAGTCGATTGTGACGGCGAAAAGAGTAATTTATAAATTTTTAACAGAAGTATAAAAAGCATGGTCTTGTCAAAATCACAATATGGAATTGGGGTAAAATACCACAAAATGCATCTTATTGTATCTAAATAACATATATATTGTGATGAAATTACTTTAAAAATTTGACAAAATCTGCGAGTTATGATACCATGAACGCAACAGAAATGACGGATGTGAAGCAATGGCAGATGAGAATAAAAATTCTTGCGAAAACTGTAAATACTTTTCCGACGGATTGAGTGAAAAAGGCTATTGTAAGCTTTATCATCACAACCTAACCGAGCCGGAAAGAATTTGCAGCAGGTTCGAGCAAAAAGAGGAAAAACGGAAAGACTCGCCGAATGAGGCGGATTATACAAAAAACGCACCCGAAACGGGACAGCTTAAATATAAGAACAATAAGCGGCTGTTATATCTTATAGGTATAGTCAGTATTTTTATTTTGAGTATCGCACTTTTGCTTGTTGATATTGTCTTTGCCGTTGAGCTTCACCCGCACTTAATTCCGTTGCCTGTAAAGATAGGCACACTTGCCGTTGTTCTTGCCGTATATTTGTTCTTTGTATGGCACAACATGATGCTTCTGAGGAAATACAGATGGACGGCTGTTCTGTATTTTATCTTGGCATTGGCGGTTATCGTTCTTGTAATCTTCGATTTCGGCAATGTATGGATTACGCTGAACAACTGGCTGAACGGAATTATTGATTACCTTTTTTATAATATGCATATGAGATAATTGAAAAAGAATTGCAACGTCGGAGATTTCCGGCGTTTTTCTTTAAATTTTTTGAAAAAACTATTGGAAGATTGCAATAAATATTGTATAATAAACCATGTATGGAACAAATATGCTTTATGGAGTGGTCTTATGGCGGCTAAATATACCATATCACTTAAAAAGATAATAGAGGTCATCGGATTTGATATTGAATACACACCCGTTGATCCGGCAGAGATTCTTGTTTCTTCGTTGGAAATTAACCGACCGGGTCTTATGCTTTCCGGATTTACAAAATATTTTGACCCGGAGCGTATTCAAATTATGGGTGTTTCCGAGATTGAATATCTTAATTCATTCAAGCCTGAGGACAGGTTCAGAAAGGTTAAAAGACTTCTTTCAAAAAAACCCGTTGCAATCATTCTGACTCGTGGCCAGAATTATCACGATGACACTATCGAGCTGGCTAAGAAATACGGCGTTGCGTTGCTCAAAACAACCGACGGAACGTCAAGCTGCATGTCAACTTTGATATCCTATCTGAGCGTTGAGCTTGCGCCGAGAATCACACGTCACGGCGTTTTTGTCGAGGTCTACGGCGAGGGCGTTCTGATAATGGGCGAGAGCGGCATGGGTAAGAGTGAAACGGCGCTTGAGCTTATCAAGCGAGGACACAGACTGGTTGCCGACGACGCTGTTGAAATTCGAAAGGTGTCGCATAAAACATTAGTCGGATCGGCACCGGAAAATATACGGCATTTTATTGAGCTGAGGGGAGTAGGCGTCGTCAACGCAAGGCGGCTTTTCGGCATCGGTTCGGTTAAGGTTTCCGAGAAGATAAACATGGTCATTCAGCTTGAACCGTGGAACGCCGAGAAAAATTACGAGCGTCTCGGACTTGATAACGAAACGATTGATATACTCGGAATTGATATTCCGATATGCGTTGTTCCCGTCACCCCGGGCCGTAACATCTCAATCATCATTGAAGCGGCGGCTATGAACAACAGGCAGAAGAAAATGGGTTACAATGCAGCAAAGCAGCTCCTTCACAACCTCGGTATGACAGACGACATCAAGGTTGAGGAAAATGAGCTTGAAATCTGGCATAACTTTTAAAGCGCAAATTGCTTAAATAACGGAGGAATTTACAATGTACAAGGTTGGAGTTGACCTCGGCGGAACAAATATTGCCGTCGGAGTTGTTGATGAAAAATACAGTATTATAGGCAAGGGCAAGGTTAAAACAAATGCGCCCCGTCCGGCAGAGGAAATTTTTGCCGACATAAAAAAGGCTATTGATATGGCTGTAGCCGACGCAGGACTTACTATGGCTGATATTGAAAGCGTAGGTGTCGGAACGCCGGGTTCGGTTAATCAGGACACGGGCATGATCGAGTTTTCAAACAATCTTGCTTTTAACAATGTTCCTGCTAAGAAGATGCTGGAGGAGCTCACGGGCAAGCCGTGCTATTTTGAGAACGACGCCAATGCCGCCGCTCTCGGCGAGGCATACGCAGGTGCCGGTAACGGCGCAAAAAACTTTGTTGCCGTAACGCTCGGAACAGGTGTCGGCAGCGGAATTATTGTGGACGGCAAGATTGTCAGCGGCATGAACTTTGCCGGCGGCGAGATGGGTCACACAGTTATCGTTGTTGACGGAATTCCCTGCAACTGCGGACGTAACGGTTGTTGGGAGAGCTACGCTTCGGCAACCGCTCTCATTGCTCAGACAAAGGCAAAGATGAAGGAGTGTCCGGACAGTAAGATGTGGGAGCTTTGCGGCGGAGATATTAACAAGGTCAGCGGCAGAACCTCATTCAACGCTATGTATGCAGGCGACGAAGCAGGCAGGGAGGTTGTTGAAAGATACCAATATTATGTTGCTGTCGGCATTATCAATATAATCAATATTTTCCAGCCCGAGGTACTTTGCGTCGGCGGCGGAATCAGCAACGAGGGCGATAACCTTCTTGACCCGATCAGAGAATATGTTAAAAAAGAAAGATACAGCAAGCATGCCAAGAAGCAGACTGAAATCTGCAAGGCGGTTCTCGGCAATGATGCCGGAATCATCGGCGCAGCGTTGTTGGGATAAAAGCAAATACGATTTGAGATTTGTTGTGAGTCTAAAGTTTAACATCTAAAATCTAAGGTCTATCTTGGGTGACATTATGAGCTTCGATAAGATTTTTGAATACGCTGTGAGCATCGGCTGTAAAGCCGAGCGTGAAGTTCCGATGAGCAAGTACACGACATTCCGTATCGGCGGAAATGCGTCGGTTATGCTCACTCCGCTGAACGACGGGCAGCTCGCTTTGATTATCAAGGAATGTAAAAAAGAGAATATCAGGCCGTTCATTCTCGGCAACGGAAGTAATATGCTTATCTGCGATGCCGGTCTGAAAACGGTTGTTATAAATATGTGCCGTCCCGAGCCGGAAATCAAGCTTGTGAACGGCGATACAATAGTTTGCGACGCAGGCATGACTATGAGCAAGGTCTGCAATTTTGCGCTTGAAAACGGGCTTACGGGCTTGGAATTTGCATTCGGAATCCCCGGCAGTGCAGGTGGCGCGGCATATATGAACGCAGGCGCTTACGGCGGAGAAATGAAGGACGTGCTCGTTGAGTGCCGTCACATTGACCCCGACGGAAATCTCGGCTCGCTCAAGGGTGATGAGCTTGGACTTGCCTACAGAACGAGCGCATATGAGCATAACGGCTTTATTATAACAACGCTTGTTATGAAACTGAAAAAGGGTGACAAATCGGAAATAAAAGCTAGAATGCAGGAGCTTTTGCAGCGCCGTAAGGATAAACAGCCTCTCGAATTTCCGAGCGCAGGCAGTACATTCAAGCGACCTGTAGGTTATTTTGCAGGCGGTTTGATCGAGGAATGCGGTCTCAAGGGCTTTTCTGTCGGCGGAGCTCAGGTCAGCGAGAAGCACGCAGGCTTTATCATAAACAAGGGCGGAGCGACCGCTCAAGACGTTCTTGACCTCATTAAATATGTACAGGACAGGGTTTATGAAGAGAAGGGTGTACATCTCGAACCCGAAGTCAGACTCATTACGGTTGGCTGATCTTTTTCCGTGATACGAACCAAATCCCTCTCGGCATATAAGAATATAGCCTTCGAGGAATTTGCTCCGTCTAACGAAAAAATCTCAAGCCTTGATTTTATAGCGTTCAAACAGCTCCCAATCTGCAAAATGCACTGTGAACAATTTTATCACACCCTCAGACTGAGTATTGGTTGGCACAATGTCCAAAGCACGTTTTTCGATTGGGGCAGTACACAAGTACAGCTCCCAATCTGCAAAATGCACTGTGAACAATTTTATCACACCCTCAGACTGAGTATTGGTTGGCACAATGTCCAAAGCACGTTTTTCGATTGGGGCAGTACACAAGTACAGCTCCCAATCTGCAAAATGCACTGTGAACAATTTTATCACAACCTCAGACTGAGTATTGGTTGGCACAATGCTCACGGTAAATTTTAAAATGCAGAAGAAATTTTTCAAGGCTTCCCCTTGAGGGTAGCGAAGCGGCGCGACGGTAGTGAATGAACGTCCGGTGGACGTTCAGAGCCGGAGCGTGACCGAGCCGCAGCGAGAAGCTCCGTCGTAAGACGGTGATGAGGTGGAAAAGTTCGGGCTTTATGTTATTATATAATGAGATGAAAATTTGCCACCTCATCCGAGCGGCGCAATCCTCCGCCCACCTTTCCCTCAAGGGGAAGGCTGATGAATGACTGCAAAATTTGCTTTTTGTTTTGTAGAAATTGCTTTAAGCAAAAGCACAACCACCACTGTTTACACCTTGAAAGGAATGGTTTTATGGAATTATTGATTGTTACGGGAATGTCAGGCGCAGGTAAATCTGCCGTTGTTGACGCTTTGGAGGATCTCGGCTATTTCTGTGCCGATAACCTTCCGCCTGCAATTATTCCGACCATTGCTCAGTTTGTAAGCAAGACGGATAACGCGCAGAAGATCGCAACGGTTACGGATATCCGTGTCGGCGAAAAAATGTTTAACGAGTTCCCGAGTGTTCTTAAAAATCTTGAGGAACAGGGATATAAGTACAAGGTGCTTTTTGTTGATGCTTCCGAGGAGGTTCTTGTCAGAAGATATAAGGAAACAAGAAGAAAGCATCCCTTGCTTGACAAATGTGACGGCTCGCTTCATGCTGCTATAGCAATGGAGCATGAAAAGCTTCTCAATATCAGAATGAAAGCCGATTATATTATTGATACATCAAAGTCGAGCGTTGCCGAGTGTAAGCAGAGGGTAAACGAGCTTTTTCTTGACGATCCGGACAGTGCATTGAAAATTCGCTGTATGTCCTTTGGCTTCAAATACGGAATTCCGAACGACGCCGACTTGGTTTTTGACGTTCGCTGTCTGCCTAATCCGTTCTATGTGCCGTCGATGAAATACAGGACAGGTCTTGAACCAGACGTCAGTGAGTATGTCATGAATTCCGATCATTCGGTTAACGTGCTTAACAAGCTCAACGATCTTATTGATTACACTGTTCCTCTTTATATCGAGGAGGGCAAGAGTCAGCTTGTTATCGCAATCGGCTGCACGGGCGGACGGCACCGTTCTGTCTGCTTCGCCGAGAAAATAAGAGAAAATCTGCTGAAGCTCGGCTACAGCGTCAGCGTTAAACACAGAGATATAGAAAAATAACAGGGGTATAAGCAGATGTCATTCACCGCAGGAGTGAAAAATGAATTAGCATCGCTTGCGTTCGAGTCCGAATGCTGCAAGCGTTCCTTTGCGTACGGTTTTTTACTGTACGGAAAGAGCTTTACGACACGTTCGGTAAGCTGTGCGACGGATTACGCCGAGGTTATGCAGGCTTTTGAAAGAACAATTGCCGAAACTTCCAGAGTCAAAACGACGGTTACTCGGCTTAGAAGCGGAAAATATGTTCTGAAAATTCCGGCAGTTGAGGACAGAAAGTGCATTATCGAGTATTTCGACCATGCCGTCAATTCAATCTCACTCAGGATCAACAGAGGAGTTTTTGAGGATGACGAGTGCTACGGGTCATTCCTGCGCGGGGTTTTTCTCTCGTGCGGTTCAATTGCCAACCCCGATAAGAATTATCACCTTGAATTTGTTATCCCTTTCCATAATCTCAGTCTTGACCTTTTGAAAATACTTACCGATTTCGGGCTTAAAGCGAAGCTTATACTCAGGAAGTATTCATACGTTGTTTACCTAAAGGACAGCGAGAGCATTGAGGATCTTCTGACCCTTATGGGTGCGGTCAATTCAAGCCTTGAACTTATGGGAATTAAAATTCAAAAGGACGTAAGAAACAAGATAAACAGACAGATGAACTTTGAGTCTGCCAACATGAGCCGCTCAATCGAAGCCGGATTGGCACAGGTTGAAGCGATAGAGATTATTGAGAAAAAGCAGGGGCTTGACTCGCTGTCGGACGAGCTGAAGGAGGTTGCGATTTTACGCAGAGAAAACCCCGATATGTCGCTCAAACAGCTCGGAGAGAACCTTACGGTGCCGATTTCACGTTCGGGCGTTAATCACAGGCTTATGAAAATCATGGAAATTGCGGATAAGTACAGGTAAGAAGCAAATATAACTTTTATAATAAAGGAGGCGGCGCGTTGAGCTTCACACATCTTCATTTACATACGGAATACAGCTTGCTTGACGGAGCATGCCGTCTTGATGACCTGCTTGACCGTGCGGTTGAGCTGGGCATGGATTCCATTGCAATTACCGACCACGGCGTTATGTACGGCGCTGTGGATTTTTACAAAAAGGCGAAGGCGAGGGGTATCAAGCCGATCATCGGCTGTGAGTGTTACCTTGCCTCAAGAGGCCGCAAGGATAAGGTTCACGCTCTCGACAATGAGAGATACCATCTTGTTCTTCTCTGTGAGAATGCAACGGGTTATCAGAATCTTATTTCAATGGTTTCAAAGGCGTGGACGGAGGGCTTTTACACAAAGCCGAGAATCGACCGTGAGCTTTTGGAGCAGTATCACGAGGGTATAATCGCTCTTTCGGCTTGCCTTGCAGGTGAAATTCCGAGAGCGCTGATAGCTGATGATTATGAGAGAGCGAAGGAAAAGGCTCTTTGGTATAACAAAGTTTTCGGTCAAGGTAATTTCTATCTTGAGCTTCAGAATCACGGAATCCGCGAGCAGAAGCAGATTGAGCCGATGCTCATAAGACTTTCAAAGGAGACCGGTATTCCACTCGTTGCGACGAATGATACGCACTATGTCCGCAAGGAGGACAGCAAGATTCAGCAGGTTCTCATCTGCATTGCAACCAATACGACCCTGGGTCAGGGCAACGGTCTTGAATTTGACAGCGACGAGTTCTATTTAAAGAGTGAGGAGGAAATGCACGAGCTTTTCTCACACGTTCCCGAGGCGATAGAAAATACGCAGATTATCGCCGATCGGTGCAATTACGACTTTGAATTCGGCAATACCAAGCTTCCTCATTTTGAAGTGCCCGACGGCAGAGATCATTTTGAATGGTTCAGGGAGCAGTGCTACGCCGGAATGTACAGGAACTACGGCGATAATCCTCCGAAAGAGTATTTTGACAGGCTGAATTACGAGCTTGATGTTATTAACAAAATGGGCTATGTTGATTATTTCCTGATAGTCCATGATTTTATAAGATATGCAAAGTCCAAGGGAATTCCCGTCGGTCCGGGCAGAGGTTCGGGCGCAGGCAGCATTGCCGCATATTGCATCGGCATAACGGGAATTGACCCGATGAAATATAATCTTCTGTTTGAACGTTTTCTCAATCCCGAGCGTGTAAGTATGCCGGATTTTGACGTTGACTTCTGCTACGAGCGCAGGGGAGAGGTAATAGACTACGTTATCGAAAAGTACGGCGCAGACCATGTTGCACAGATCGTTACCTTCGGAACGCTTGCGGCGAGGGCGGCTATTCGTGATGTCGGCAGAGCTATGGGAATACCTTATAACATCGTCGATAACGTTTCTAAGCAGGTTCCCAGAGAGCTGAATATTACAATTCAAAAGGCGCTTAAAAAGTCGCCCGAATTCCGTTCACTGTATGAAAGCAGCGACGAGATAAAGAGTCTGATTGATACATCTATGAAGGTTGAGGGTATGCCGAGACATACCTCGACCCATGCGGCGGGTGTTGTTATAACAAGAGACCCCGTGGCGAGCTATGTGCCGCTTGCGCTCAACGATAATTCGCCCGTCACTCAGTATACGATGACGACGCTTGAGGAGCTGGGACTGCTCAAGATGGACTTCCTCGGGCTGAGGACGCTGACCGTTATAAACGATGCGGTCAAGATGATAAGACTTAAAGACAATAGCTTTGATATCAACAGGATAGACATAGCAGACAAGGCAACCTATGAGATGATGGCTTCGGGTCAGACCGAGGGCGTGTTCCAGTTTGAATCGGCAGGCATGAAAAGCGTGCTCATAGGGCTGAAACCTGTCGATATTGAGGATTTGATAGCTGTTATCTCGCTCTACCGTCCGGGTCCGATGGATTCGATAAATACTTATATCGAAAACAGGCATCATCCGGAAAAGACAGTTTACAAGACGGAAAAGCTCCGTGAGATTCTTGAAGTCACCTACGGCTGTATGATCTATCAGGAACAGGTTAGTGCGACACGTTTCGCAAATTAAGGTGTTATAACACTGAAAGGCGACACTTAGTTAAAAGTAAGTATTGAAAGATATTGGTACAAAAGAGGCCAGAGCCCGCCTGTACCGGAAAATAAAGAAATTAATTAAGTAGAACTTATTGTTTGATATGTGGAATGAAGGGGTAACGCCCTGAAACGCATACTCTAAGAGCACCCACAGGCGGTTAATGTTTTAGCAATTAACGGTCTGAAGCTGGGTAAAGCAGGCTGAAAGTCACCCTAACAAATAGCCTTCAAGACAATTAGTAAATAGCATTGGTTTAAAAGTGGTTAGAGCCCACCTGTGTGAAAGCTAATATATAATGTATGGTGAAGATGAGGAAAGCTGTCCAGAGGTGGATGGTGTGACCTATAGGCCGTGAGGCTATAAAATATCTATGGTGAGAATGTATACTTTACAATTGTAAAGGCGAATTACTGACGAACTTCCGAATGTACGTGTCCTGAGTTCTGACCGACCAGAAATGGCGGAGCCCCGTGTGGGGAGCCAGTGGGGATGAGTAAAAGTTTACTTTATGAAAGTCCTTATAGTGTTAAAGGCACTGTTGAGCTGGCGGGCATAAAGGAAGCACCTAAGGGTATATGTAAAGCTAAAACAATAGGAACGTGGAAAGCTGAAGATGTGGAGGAAGCTAAAATTCCTGTGAAACAGTGGTAAGGAAAAACCAGATAATGGCTATAACTTACCTTTACTTCAGTGATAGTGAGGCCATGGTAGCTATGAAACAGTAATAATAAGCTGTGGAGCGAAGGGCCTTAGTCAACATTCAATAAATACATAAACCATAATTATCCTGAAATATTTTTTTCAGGTTCAAAGGTTCGAGTATGACTAAGAGAACGCTTAGCTGAATAAATTCAGAAAGGCGTGACTTTGATAAGTAAAAGCCATAAAAAGAAAAATGTCCTACGATACAATGAATATTACGACATTCAAGAGGTATTTGACGAACTGTACGCGAGAGCACAAAAAGGACAGGTATTTTATAACTTATACGATATTGTTATAAGTAAAGAAAACATCTGTCTTGCCTATCGGACAATAAAGTCAAATAAAGGAAGCACTACAAGGGGCACCAATTTACACACCATTAAAGACATTAAACAGTGGACAGAAGATGATGTAGTAAGATACATTCGTAAAAGACTACAGAACTACCACCCGCAAAAAGTCAGGCGTGTATTTATACCAAAATTAAATGGTACAATGCGACCCCTTGGCATACCAACCATTGAAGACAGAATAATACAACAATGTATCAAACAGGTTTTGGAACCAATATGCGAAGCTCAGTTTTATGAATACTCATTTGGGTTTCGCCCTAACAGGAGTGCTAAACACGCTATAGCAAGGTGTTATCACCTCATGCAAAGAGCGGACTTACACTATGTAGTTGATGTTGATATTAAAAGTTTCTTTGATAATGTAGACCATTCCAAACTTCTTAAGCAAATGTATTCATTAGGCATCAAAGATAAGAGAATACTCTCAATTATCTCAAAAATGCTCAAATGTGAAGTTGAAGGAGAGGGCGTACAAAATAAAGGCACCCCGCAAGGAGGAATATTATCTCCTCTGTTAGCCAACATTGTTCTAAATGAACTTGACTGGTGGGTAGCTTCTCAATTTTGTCTAATGCCTACTCAACATGAATACAGTTGTCAGCTTTCACACACACATGCGCTTAAGAAAACAAAACTCAAAGAAATGCATATCGTAAGATACGCAGATGACTTTAAAATTTTCTGCAGAAACTATGAAACCGCTGTCAAAGTCAAAATTGCTACCATTAAATGGTTAGCAGATAGACTGCATCTTGAAGCAAGCCCAGAGAAAACAAAAATTGTAAACCTCAAAAAGGAATACTCTGAATTTCTGGGACTAAAGATGAAAGTTCAACGTAATGGAATTAAGCATTACAATGGCAATGACAAAGTAAAATATACTATTAAAAGTATGGTTTCAGATAAAGCCTTAAAGAAAATGGTCAGAAATATCAAACACCAAGTGTATGAAATTCAACACTCAGAAGCTCCTGAAAGAGAAATAGCAAAGCTGAACCAAATGATATTTGGTTATCACAACTATTACAGCTGCGCTTCTCATGCAGTCAAAAGTTTTCATGAAATAGACTCTCAGGTGAGAAAATACATGAAAAACAGGCTCAAACCTTTCAAAACCAAAACGGGGCATCAAAACAAAGTAATTCAAAAGCATTACAGCAAAAGTAAGAGTATTAGGTATTATTGTGGGTATGCTTTAATACCCATTGCATACATACAGACGCAGCCACCAATGCAATTCAAGCCTGAAACCTGTAATTATACAGAAAAAGGCAGAGCTTTAGTTCATGAATATCTACGAATGACATTAAAAAGCAGAATTGCAGACATGATGCGAGCGTCTACACCCAGGAAAGATGACACAATAGAATTTCTGGATAACAGAATTTCGTTATATGCATCCCAAAAAGGTGAGTGTGCAATTACGGGAGAACCATTAAAGCCATTCAATTTACATTGTCATCATAAAACACCCAAAAGTTTGGGCGGAACTGATGCATATGATAACCTCATAATTGTATCCGCAAGGGTACATAAGTTGATACACGCAGTACAACCTGAAGTTATCGAAAGATATGTAAATGATATTAAACCTAATGATAAACAACTTGCTAAAATAAATGAACTCAGAATGCTTTGTAAGCTAAGTCCCATTTAATGGTTTATACTACATAATTAATTGGTTAATGTGTTTATTGGTTGATGGAACGCCGGATGAATTGGGAAACCTTCATGTCCGGTGTGAAGTGGGGGAAAAGGTGGAGATAACTTCAAAACTTTACCTATCACTATTGCAGATATTCCGCTCTCTTGCCGGATATTCCTACGGCAGAGCCGATATTGTCCGCCGTGCAATGTCTAAGAAAAAACACGATGTCATGGAAAAGGAGCGTAAAAACTTCATCTACGGTATTGTGCGTGAGGACGGAACGGTTGAATGTGACGGCTGCGTTAAAAGGGGAATTCCCGCCGAGGTTGCCAACGATATATTCGACGATATGTCATCGTTTGCCTCATATGCATTCAACAAATCACACGCAACGGCATATGCCTATGTCGCATACCAGACAGCCTATCTCAAATGCCATTATCCTTGCGAGTTTATGGCGGCGCTTCTTTCAAGCGTTCTTGACAATACGGACAAGGTAACGGAATATACTGATGAATGTAACAGGATAGGCATTAAAATCCTGCCGCCGAACGTCAATGAGAGCAATGACAATTTCACCGTTTCAAACGGAAATATCCGTTTCGGTATGCTTGCAATTAAAAATCTCGGCAGGAGCTTTATCAGAAATATAATTTCTGAAAGAAACGCAGGCAAATTTACATCCTTTTATAATTTTTGCTCGAGAATGCACGGCTCGGATTTTAATAAAAGAGCAGTTGAAAGCCTCATTAAAAGCGGTGCACTTGACGGCTTGGGAGCAAACCGCCGTCAGATGCTCATGGCGATGAATGAGATAATCGACGAGCTTGACTCAAAGAAACGCAGAAATGTTGAGGGCCAGATCGGTCTGTTTGATTCGGTCGGCGGCGAATCTCACTCGGAATCGGCATTGAAATTCTTTGACGAATTTCCGCAGAGTGAGCTTTTAGCAATGGAAAAATCGACAACGGGTTTATATCTATCGGGTCATCCGATGGCATCTCATGCCGAGCTTGCGGCTTCAATGGGTTGTGTGAGAATTGCCGAGCTTGCAAACAGCGGCGAAAATATACATTCTTCGCATAAGGACGGAGAAAGAACCAAGATAATGGGTATAATAACCGAGGTGAAGAAAAAAATCACAAAGAGCGACACAACGATGGCATTTGTCGACGTTGAGGATACCTCTGGATCAATTGAGATTATTGTATTCCCGAAAGTTTTAACAGAAAATGCAATGATGCTTGAGACTGGCAGGATTCTTGTTTTTTACGGACGGCTCGATGTCAGGGACGAAGAACCGTCAAAGCTTATTTGCGAGCATATTTATACGCTTGAAGCGGCAAAGGATTATTTTTCGCAAAAAAGTGTTCAGGGCTCGGATTCAATTGCCGGACCTGTCAGGAAAAGGCGCAGCGGACTGTTCCTGAAATTCCCGACGGAGGGCACTCCGGAACAGGTTCAGGCGGAAAAACTCCTTGCAATTTTCGACGGCAGAGTTCCGCTTTATTATTATTTTGCCGATACTGGAAAATACGTTCATCAGCCGTATGAACGCAGTGTTGACGTCAATGAACCTTTGATAAACGAGCTTAAACGGCTTCTCGGCGAAGAAAATGTGGTTTTTCAGTAGTTTTCGGCAAATATTTTTCTGTTTTATTTGACATTTTTTTTATTTAGGTGTATCATCATATAGTATTTTTAGAGAATCCTTAGGAGGAAGTTATAATGAAGACAATCGGAGTTTTGACAAGCGGCGGAGACGCCCCGGGAATGAATGCTGCTGTTCGTGCAGTTGTTCGTACAGCGTGTGAGAACCATATTAAGGTTTACGGCATCGACCGTGGCTATAAGGGCCTTATGGAGGGCTCGCTTATCCCGATGGAGATCCGCACTGTTTGCGATATTATCCACAGAGGCGGCACAATGCTTCATTCCGCAAGAAGCAAGGAGTTTGCAACCGAGGAAGGTATGCAGAAGGCTATTGAAATCTGCCACGCATACGGCATTGAAGGCATTGTTGTTATCGGCGGCGACGGCTCATTCAGAGGTGCAAGAGACCTTTCCGAGCGTGGAATTCCCTGCGTAGGTATTCCCGGCACGATCGACAATGATATCGCTTGCTGCGATTATACAATAGGCTATGACACATGTCTTAACACAATCATGGAGATGGTTGACAGAATCCGTGACACATCGGCTTCCCATGACCGCTGCTCCGTTATCGAGGTTATGGGCAGACGTGCAGGATATCTTGCTCTTAATGCAGGTATTGCAGTCGGCGCAACGGCTATCCTTATCCCCGAGGTTGAGTTTGACCTCAAGAGGGACGTGTTCGACAGAATCCGACGTACTCAGAAGACAGGTAAGAAGCATTTCCTTGTTATCGTTGCAGAGGGCGTAACGGCTGACGGAAACATCACCGTTGATGAGCTTGCAAAGGCAATCGAAGAGGAAACAGGCGTTGAGTCCAGAGCAATGGTTCTCGCTCATGTTCAGCGTGGCGGCTCACCGACAGTAAGAGACCGTGTTGTTGCAAGCCAGATGGGCTACAGAGCGGTTGAACTTCTCATGGACGGCATCGGCAACCGTGTTGTTGCAATGCAGAAGGATCAGATCGTTGATTATGACATCTTCGAGGCTCTCAACATGAAGAAGCATATTGACATGAATCTTTACAAGATGGCAAACATAATTTCAATCTAAAGGAAATCAAATTATGCTTAAAGACGAATTTTTAGAACTTCGCCGCCGTATAATTGCAAAAGATTTTGAAAGAATGAATGACAGGCAGCAAGAGGCTATCTATGCAGTAAATGGCCCCTTGCTGCTTCTTGCAGGTGCAGGCAGCGGAAAAACCACGGTTCTTGTTAACAGGATTGCCAACCTTATCAAGTACGGCAACGCTTATAATTCGGACTATTCCGAATTTGAACCGAGCGAGAACGATATTGCCGTTATGAAGCATTACCTTGACGATCCGACGACGGATCTGTTCGAGGTCTATGACCTTTTGACGGTTAATGCTCCTGCTCCTTGGGAGATACTTGCCATTACGTTTACAAATAAGGCGGCCTCGGAGCTCAAGGGCAGACTTGCCGCAAAGCTCGGCGACGCCGCAAACGATATATGGGCGAGTACGTTTCATTCCTGCTGTGCAAGAATTCTCAGACGTTACGGTGATTTAATCGGCTACACGAATCGCTTCACGATTTATGACACGGACGATTCAAAGCGAGTTATGAAGGAGGCACAAAGACTCCTTGATATCAACGACAAGATGCTTCCGCACAAGACTATTCTCAAAGAGATAAGCCGTGCCAAGGATCAGCTCATAACGCCGGACGAGTACATTGCCCGAGCGGGCGGAGATGTTCGCTTAAAGGCGATAGGTGAGGCGTACAAGTGCTATCAAAAGCTTCTTAAAAATGCCGACGCAATGGATTTCGACGATATGATTTTCAGAACCGTCGAGCTTTTGCAAAAGAACGAAGAAGTCAGAAATTATTATCAGAATAAATTCAAATACATACTGGTTGACGAGTATCAGGATACCAACCATGCGCAGTATGTGCTGACAAGCCTGCTTGCTGAAAAATACAGAAATATTTGCGTTGTCGGCGATGATGACCAGAGTATATATAAATTCCGCGGAGCTACGATTCAGAACATTCTGAGCTTTGAGGAGCGCTATCCCGACGCAAAGACGATAAGACTTGAACAAAACTACCGTTCGACTCAGACTATCCTTGACGCGGCAAACGCCGTTATTGCCAACAACAGTCAGCGCAAGGGCAAAAACCTTTGGACGGCTAACGGCAAGGGCAACAAGATTACCGTCAACACCTCATATGACGAGAGAGAGGAAGCACGCTTTGTTGCCGACACGATAATGAAGGATGTTGCGTCAGGCAGAAAAATGTCCGACCATGCCGTACTTTACAGAATGAATGCACAGTCGAGCACGATTGAAAATGCGTTTGTCCGTGCAGGTATTCCGTACAGGATCATCGGCGGTCTGCGCTTCTATGAGCGTAAGGAAATCAAAGACGCTTTGGCATACCTTACACTTATCAACAACACGGCGGACAATGTCCGGCTTCGCCGTATAATAAATGAACCCAAGAGGGGAATAGGCGATACAACGCTCAACAATGCGTCGGAAATCGCCGCAGGACTGGGCGTCAGTATGTTTGAGGTCATTTCAAATGCCGACTCCTATCCGTCTCTCAGCCGCGCAGCTTCGAAGCTTTTGCAGTTCAGTGCAATGATTAAGGAGCTTATAGAAGCGGCACAGGAGCTGAAGCCTCACGAGCTGCTTGAAAAAACATTAAGCATGACGGGCTATTATCAGTTCCTTGACCTCGATAAGGACACGGCGCAGGACAGAAAAGAGAACCTCAACGAGCTTAAAGCTAACCTCATGCGTTATGAGGAGGAGAGCGACGAGCCTACGCTCAACGGCTTTCTTGAGGAAATTGCCCTCATGACCGATATCGACAACTACAATGCCGATTCCGATACGGTAGTTATGATGACGCTTCACTCGGCAAAGGGACTTGAATTCCCCGTTGTTTTTATAATCGGCATGGAGGACGGAGTTTTCCCGGGAAATCAGTCGATCTATAATCCCGACGATATGGAGGAGGAACGCCGCCTTGCATATGTCGGTATAACAAGAGCAAAGCAGGAACTCTACCTGACAAACACAAGGACACGCCTTATGTTCGGTTCAACGACCCACAATGCACCGTCGCGCTTTCTCGGTGAGATTCCGGACGATTTGACTGAAAAGACGGGTGTAACCTCGTATTCTTCATACAGAAGAAGTGCGGAGGACGAGCCTTACAGAGATTTCGGCGAGGATTTCACAAGCGGCAGACCGATCAAACGAGGCTTCACGGCTCAGACAACGGCGAGAAAACCACAGCCTGCCGCCGCAAGCAGGGAAACCTACAAAATCGGCGATACAGTCACACACAAGGTGTTTGGACAGGGTGTTATACTTTCGGCCAAGAGCATGGGCAATGATACACTTTTGGAAATTGCCTTTGAAAAATCGGGCACAAAGAAGCTCATGGCAAATTTTGCTAAGATTACAAAATAATAAAATTTAATCAAAACTTAAGATTTGAAGTATTGATTTATTCTGTGACTGATGATATAATCTCAATGAAGAAAATAAGTTTGAGGTGATTATCATGACAAAAACAGCAAACAAATTTTTAGCCGTTTTTCTTGCGATTGCAATGATTTTCAGCTTTTCCGTTATCGGCTTTGCCGAGGAGGGAAAGTTTAATCTGAAATCCGGAGAAGCGGTTGCCGCATCGGGAAACTTTAAAGACAAATATGTCGGTGATCTCAAAATTACGGTTAAGTCGAACAGCGAGTTTGTGCTTGCGGACGGCTTTTCGGTAAATGTGAGCGGAACAGACGGACAGAATAAAACATACAATGCTTCAAATGCAAAGAATATTGAAATGAAGGGCAAGAGTGCGGTTATTACCGTTTCATATGAGTCTGGAATGACTCACGAGGCGGAGTACAAGATCACTTTTGCAGAGGGCTCATTCAAGACGGCTGACGGAAAGATAAGCTCGAATTATTCGTTCACGACAACGGGAAATCTCATTCTCGAAAAGCTGAACGGTGACCGTCCGACAACTACGATGCAGAAGTTTATCAGATGGCTTTCGGGCTGGAAGTATGCAGATATCATAAAGCCGTTAATTGATCTTCTCAAGTGGTTTGATTCACTTTAATATCAACGATTTAAGCCTCTCCTTGATTTTTAAGGGGAGGCAAATTTAATTTTAGGCATCGGATAAATTATATGCAAAAAATAAAAGATATGAAAAACATTGATTACGCGATTTTTGACATGGACGGCACACTGCTTGATTCCATGCACATATGGGACACAGCCTCGGGCGCTTTCCTCATGATGAGGGGCATTATCCCGAGGGAATTTGACCTTTTCCGCAAGCAGGGCTATAAAACGGGAATAAGCTATATGATTAAGGAGTACAACCTCGATATGAGCTTTGACGAAGTGCTCGAAAGCTTGCAGGAGATTCTGTGGTTCTACTATTCAAACATTGCTCCTATCAAGGACGGAGTAAAGGATTTTTTGCAGTCGCTCAAGGATAACGGCGTCAAAATGGTCGTTGCAACTGCGACTGAGAGCAGAATGGCAAAAAAGGCGCTTGAGCGCAACGGCATACTCGGCTATTTTGAGGATGTTATCTCAATGCATGAGATAGGTATTCATAAGAATGACCCTGCTGCATTTGAATATGTCAAAAATGCCATTCATGCCGAGGGTGTCGGCTATGTATTTGAGGACGCTCTCTACGCAATAGAAACTGCCAAATCGGCAGGCTATAAGGTGATCGGCATTGAGGATTATTCCAATGAGGACGACAGGGACGAGATAAAGAAAATCGTCGATTTCTATGCCGAAAATTACGAACAGGTGAGAGAGTATTTTGAGCTGTGATTAGTTATATTAAATATAAAACGCTCTCGTATGAAAAAATTCATCAGAAACCCTTGACATTATCGGCATTAGCTGATAAAATATTAAGGCTGTAAAATATTGATTACAGCTATCCTTGCCGCTGAATAGGCGGCCGGAATGACCAAAAGGAGGTGCTTTTAAATGGCAGTAGAGAACTATGAGGCAATGATCGTTTACTCCGTTAAGGAGAGCGAGGATGCAGCTAAGGCTTTGGTTGAAAAGTTCAAGGCTCTTATGGAGAAGCATGGTACTGTTGAAAGCGTAGATGAGTGGGGTAAGCGCAAGCTTGCTTATGCTATCAACTACGAGACAGAAGGCTACTATGCTCTTTACAATTTCTCGGCTGAGCCGGAATTCCCGGCAGAGCTTGACCGTGTCCTTAACATCACGGACGGCGTGCTTCGTTCACTTATAATCAAGAAGTAAGGGGGACGCAACATGATTAACAATGTAGTATTGATGGGTAGACTTGTTGCAACTCCCGAGTTGCGCAATACCCAGACAGGTCTTGCCGTAACGTCTTTTTCGCTTGCTGTTGAGCGTTCATATGCTCGTCAGGGCGAACAGCGTCAGACAGATTTCATCAATTGTGTCGCATGGAGAAATACCGCTGAATTTATCTCAAGATATTTCCAGAAGGGCTCTATGATCGCTGTAACGGGTTCGATTCAGACCCGTAACTATGAGGACAAAAACGGTAATAAGCGCACAGCGGTTGAGGTTCTTGTTGACCAGGCAAGCTTCTGCGGCTCAAAGGCAGAAACAGGCACAGGCAA
>ULVN01127068.1_pt1 | contig 21403 bp, 15 predicted proteins | sample 1959491 | NCBI WGS metagenome assembly ULVN01 (sample SAMEA4835787, study PRJEB28245) | human gut metagenome | biome: gut microbiome; material: fecal sample | place: Denmark | collected 2008 | reverse complement strand
CCCCTACGCATCAACGTAATGGTATGGTCATCCCCTCCCCTTGGGGAGGGTTAGGGAAGGGCTCTTCCCTCCCCTTGGGGAGGGTTAGGGAAGGGCTGAGGTTAGGGAGGGTTAGGGTTGGGCTCTACAAAAAAAAGCTCCACGAAACCGTGGAGCCTATATAGAATAAATAGAATTTACTAACCAATAGCTATTATTTGAGTGCAGCTACCTGCTTGGCTGTCTCGTTCTCAGGATCAACAACGAGGAGCTTCTTAGCCCACACTTTAGCACCAGCCGTGTTCTTCTTGACATTGTAGTCATAGACCAACATATAGAGATAAGCTTGCTTAAGCATTGCTTTCTCGCTGCTGCTCAACTCAGCCTTCTCCTCAAGACTAGAGGAAAGTGCCTCATAGTAAGGCTTGGCAAGGCCAGCCTTGCTGTCAGGATCGAGGTTGGCATTGATCTGACCACGCATGTAGTTGCAGTAGTTCTTGTAGTTGGGAAACAATTCCATGATCTTGGCATAAACCTCATCAGCCTTCTTGAAAGCAGAAGCAGCGGCAGCTTTGTCACCGGCAGCAGCCTTCTTGGAAGCATAATCGGTATAGAGGCCAGCCATGGTATCATAGTCATCCATCGTCGGCTTGTCCTTGGCGTCGATAGACTTCTCGAGGTAAGCTACAGAATTGTTGAAATCATCCTTCTCTTTATAGACATCAGAGAGGTTCTTCAAAAGCACAGACTTGGAAGCGATGGCATTGCTGTCAACAGCTAAATCCTCAATAGCCTTGTTGTAAGCGGTAATAGCCTCGTCATAGCGCTTTGCGAGAGAGAGAGCCTTGCCGTAGTAGCCGTAGTCGTCAGCTGTGATATGAGCACTGTCACTCTTGTTGAACAAACGGTCAGCATAGTCCAATGCATTCTGGGAATCACTCAGGTTGGTATAGTTCCAGAAGACAAGACGATTCCAACCGGCACGGCGTGCATCCTTGGTCAGACCAGCCTTCGCAACATCGATACTCTTCTGAGAGTTGCCAAGCAAAAACTCTGTCATTGCATAACGAGTGATGTCTTCATCCTCCATGGAAGCAATGTTCTGTACTTTGTTGAAGTAAGACTCAGCCTTCTGGAAGTGATTAGGCACGGAAGAGAAATAATAGATACGGCCAGCCAAAGCGTCAACAGGATAATCAGGACGCTGCTTGCGAAGATCCTCAAGGTTGCTTACGGCATCCTCTGGGCTACGGCCACGGAGAATCATAGCATACTTGTAGTAGCCCTCAGGATCCTTCGGGTCGAAATACTTGGCCTGCTGATAATTCTCAGCAGCAGCACCGGCATCGTCCTTGGTGACTGCAATATCACCCTGCAACAGGAAAGCCTTGGCATACTTAGGATTGCGAGCCAATGCATACTTGGCAAAAGCGGCAGCATTAGCGGTATCCTTCTGAGCCAAGAACACCTTACCAAGAGCAACAAGCACCTCTGGATTCTTCTTGTTTTCCTTGTAGAGTTGCTTGACCTGATCGTTGTAATCAGCACCTTTGGCCAAGATGACCTTTGTGCCTTGCTCAATAATCGATTTGTTGTCGTTCTGAGCGAAAGTAGGCACTGACGAACCAAGCATCAGCGCACCAATCAATAAATATTTATAAGCCTTCATAATTCTACTGTTTAAAAGAGTTCTGTTATGTTTATGAATACTTTAATGCAAAGACGAGCCAAAAAGTGAAATGTTTCTGTTATTGATTAACATTAACATCTCTTACATTGATATTGCCAAGAACCGGAAGCAAACCGGCACGCATGACAATGCGCTGACCCTTCGGACCCTCGATGAAATGTGCGAATCCCCATGGCAAGCCCTGACGGGGATCATTAAGCAAAGCATAGATAGTCCGCACCAATGGATACTCACCACTATAGATATAGTATTGATAGGGTTTGCGCCCACTCGTGGGAGTAGCGGGATGGATCAGACTCACGCTCATCACACGGATGTTGCGGTTGAACGTAAGATTAGTACTGTCGCCTTTGTCGTTGAGCCAGTTGTTGCCAATAATGCCAATAGCGTCACGATGTTGCTCAACATATTTGATCACATCGGCGGTCTTCTTCACTGCTGCCACGTTCTTGTTGAGAATGGCATGACCGCCAAGTATGGAATCTTCTACATAATGAACGGTACTTGACTTAGGATTGTCAAATACGACGGTGATAGGCTCGTGGGAGCCATCCTTGAAAATGTCACTCCACTTCGTTGCCTTGCCGTTCATGATATCACGGATGTTCTGAACAGACAGCAAGGTATCACGGCAATCCTTGTGGCAGATAAAGGCCAAAGCATCATATGCCAATTTGATAGCTACAGGACGATAGTTCTGAGCCTGCAAACTCTTTAACTCGGAAGGAGTGAAATTGCGCGCCGTGAATGCCAGCCAAGACTTGCCACTGAGTACGCGATTGATGGCATCGCTCTCGTTGGTGTAGATGGGCTTTACCTTGGCTTGAGGATAATCATGCTCAAAGACGAAGCGCTCGTCTTCGATAATGGGACTAAAACTCTCATCAGAGACGAAACTGATCGTCCCTGATGAGTAAGTATCTGTCCGCCCGTCTTTTCCCTTCTTGCTGTTGCCGCAAGCAGAGAGAAGACAGACAGAAAGTGCTAATCCTACAAAAAAGTAAGATGTTATTTTCTTCATATAAACTTTTACTGCAATCTGAAAGATACAGGTACGTTATATTTCACACGAACAGCAGAGCCGTTCTGCTTACCAGGAATCCAGTGCGGCATGGAACGAACCACGCGCATGGCCTCACGGTCAAGAGAGGGGTCTACGGAACGCGCTACCTTCACGTCAGTGATAGAACCGTCGCGCTCAACAACGAAAGAAACGACGACACGACCCTGAACACCATTCTCCTGAGCTACGACAGGATACTTGATGTTTTCGCTGAGGTACTTCATCAAAGCAGAAGGACCACCAGGGAAGGAAGGCATCTGCTCCACAACCTCGAAGACCTTGTTCTCTACTTCAGGCTTTTCCTCAGCAGGCTTGACAGGCTCATCGGCCACACGCTGTGTGACTTTCAGAATCTCACCATTGTCGCTGTTACCCTTCACGTCAAGAGCACCGATAGCAGTGTTGGTCTGCATCAACTCGGCCTGGGTCTTCATCTCCTCCTCGGGCTTCACCTCGTTATCTTTCTTGATGACAGGTGCCGTGAACTTGATAGAAGACTTAACCTCCTTGACAACCTCTTTCTTCTCAGGCTCTACTATTTCCTTACGCTTCACCTCAGCCTTTTTCTGCTTGGGCTGATTGAGAGCGGAAAGTTCGGTGACGGCCTCATTCTTGGCATGGGCAGCCTGATACTTGTCGTAAGCAGACTTGGCCACATAAACGCCAACCAAAAGGGCGGCCAGCACCGCAATCACAATGATTGAGTAGACGTTTCTCTTGGGAGTACCCTTACGAAGCTTGTAGGCTCCGTATTCATGGTTTCTTCCCTCAAAGATAAGATCGACCCAACCATTGGTTGTTAAATCAATATTTGCCATTTTTTCACTTTTTAATCGTTACTGAATGTGCTTAAAACTTCACATTGTTCTTCTTCAGAAGTTCAATGTCCTGAGGATTAAGCTTATCGATCACATACTTACCAATGCTGCAGATCTGCATCTCATCGAGAGCGTCTACCAGATTCTTGTAATTAGAGTCATCGGTAGCCTTGATAATCACGGTCATCGTACTGATCCGCTTATCAGGAAGGATACCGGCTTTGATCTGGGCAAGCTTCTGGTCGTAGATGCTGTCAGGCATCTTCTTTCCTTTGCTTTCCATATCTTGGCGCTGCTTGTCAAGAGCCACCTTTGCCTTCATCACGTCCTGAACAGGATAGGTTCCATCCTCCGTAACGTGATTGTACAGCACTGAGCGGATACCTTTGGTGCCCCATGTTGTCTTCTTCAGACAAGTGGGATCCTCAGGCTTTACCTGACCAGCCACATAATAGATCTGATTGTCAGCGGCACAATAGATCGTAATGGTATACGATGCCTTTGTGACACTCTTGTCCTGATCTTGAATGTTCTTATCGTTACTCGGCATACTCAATTCCATCGTCTGGGGTTTAGCCAGAGAGGTACAAAGCATGAAGAACGTAATAAGAAGCATCATCATGTCAACCATAGGAGTGAAGTCCACACGGACATTCATCTTCTTTTGCTTGCTTTTTCCTTGCTTTGCCATTTATTAGTCCTCCTGTTTCTTATATTGAGTAATCAGGTAGTAACGGTTCTCGTTCATGTCCTGAAGCTCGCTCATGATCTTCTTCACGATGCGGTAAGGAGTCTTCTCGTCAGCCTTGATAGCGATCTTGGCATCAGGGTTGGTGTTCTTGGCTGCCTTTACCCAAATCTGGAATTCGCTCATAGCGGCATCACCTGTCTTGCCGGGAACAGAGTCTGTAGGAATACCATACTTTTTGATGGCAACAGGCATTTCTGTCTTCGGCAGGGCCAAGTAGCCCTTCAGGTCATTCATTGGAACGCCCCACATAGGATCGTTGAGGAACTTCTTCTCCTCAGCGGGTGAGAGCGACAAGCCAAACTGACCGGCCACATCCTCAAGAGTGGTCTGGACATCGGTCGTCTTGTCCATGCTCATGAATATCTTACCGTCATTGCTGACCAAGATATTCAGGACGTTCTTCTCTGGAACTTTGATTTCAGACACTGAGCCAGGCGTGTTGACCTTCACGGGCTCCTGCTTCACGAACGTAGACGTCAGCATGAAGAAGGTAAGCAGAAGGACCATCACGTCAGACATAGGTGTCATGTCTATCCAGACGTCTTTCTTAGCTATTTTTACTTTACCCATAATGATAAAATTTTAAAGGGTTAGTAAAATTAAGCCTCGTCTGTGTGGTTAGCTTCGTATGTCTGAGCGATTGTGTAACCTACTTCGTCGAGTGCGTATGTCAGCTTATCGATCTTGTTGGTGAAGAAGTTATAAGAAATAACAGCGCACCAAGAAGTTGCGATACCGAAGGCCGTGTTCACAAGGGCCTCAGAAATACCAGTTGACAGGGCGAGAGAGTCACCACCACCACCGGCAGCCAGAGCCTGGAATGAACGAATCATACCGGTCACAGTACCAAGCAGTCCGGTAAGGGTACCCAGTGTAACGATCGTTGCGATGATCGGGAGGTTCATCTGCAGAGTAGGCATCTCAAGCTGTGTTGCCTCCTCGTGAGCCTGCTGGATCTTTGCGACCTTCTGGCTCTTCTTCAGTGTTGCGTTAGCACCGCTCTCCATATCCTTGTAAGCGTGAAGAGAAGCGAGAACAACGTTTGCAACAGAACCGCGCATCTCGTTGCAGAGCTTTTCAGCCTTGTCGAAGTCGTTTGCCTTCAAGGCTGCCTTGATGTTAGCCACGAACTTGGTAAGGTTCTTCTTACCGAAAGCAGTCTTCAAAGCCAACCAGCGCTCTACTGTGAGGCAGAGAACGGTGAGCAACAGTGTGTGGATCACAGGCACCACATAACCACCCTTGAAGATAGTACCGAGGATGTTGACAGGAGCATTAGCGTTGTCGCCACCCTGGAAGTTGTCGCCGTTACCAAGAACGAGATTGAAGATGCAAAGAGCTGCGATGAAGCACAATACAATGATCCAGAACGCACCTCTGATACCAGTGAAGCCCTGAGACTTCTTTGCAGCTGCTGGAGCTGCCACCTTTTGTGATGTTGCCATAATTTTGAATAATTTTTTGGTTTATAGTAAATTTAAGTTGTTATTTGTCTATTTCTCGCCGCACAAAAGCCACACGTTTGCGCTTCGTTCCGCCTTTACAGCAGAATCCACACGCAAAGATAGCAATTTATGCTTGACTACGTGAGTTTTTCTTGTTGTTTAACAAATTTTTATTTCAAGCGGGCGGTTACTTCTTTTATTCTGCGCATGGCTTCCTTGATATTGTCGTCGCTTGTGGCGTAGCTCATGCGGAAGCAGTCGGGATCGCCAAACGCATCACCTCCGACTGTGGCGACATGACCTTCTTGAAGGAGATACATGGCAAAATCTGTGGAGTTGCTGATAACGGTCTTGCCATCGCTCTTGCCAAAGAAGCTGGAGCACTTGGGGAAGAGGTAGAACGCGCCCTCGGGAACGTTGACTTCCAGTCCCGGTATCTCACGAGCCAGACCGACGATAAGATCGCGACGCTTCTCAAAAGCCTTACGCATTTCCTCGACACACTCCTGACTGCTCTGGTAAGCCGCGAGTGCTGCCATCTGACTGACATCGCAAGTGCCGCTGGTGTACTGACCCTGCAACTTGTTGATGCCCTTGACAATCCACTCGGGAGCTGCAACCCAGCCCAGACGCCAGCCGGTCATAGCATATGCCTTGCTAACACCGTTGCAGATGATGGTGCGCTCCTTCATGCCGGGATATGAGGCGATGCTGGCACTCTTGCCTATATAATTAATGTGTTCATAGATCTCGTCAGAGAGAACAAACAGATCTTCATGGGACAAGACGACCTTTGCCAGTTCGTTGAGCTCTTCCTGAGAGTAAACGCTACCGGTCGGGTTGCTGGGGGAACAGAGTATGAGCATCTTGGTCTTAGGAGTGATCGCCTCCTCCAACTGCTTGGCCGTAATACGGAAGTTCTGCTCGAAGCTGGCACGAATGATTACCGGTGTACCTCCTGCCAACTTCACCATTTGGGGATAGCTGACCCAGTATGGTGCTGGGATGATGACTTCGTCGCCGGGATTGACCAAGGCTAAGATAGAATTGCAGACGCCTTGCTTGCCACCCGTACCAACAATGATCTCCTTATTATTGTACTGGAGATGATTCTCCTTGTCGAGCTTGTCTGAGATAGCGTTTCTCAGAGCCAGATAGCCCGGCACCGGTGAATATTTGGAGTAGTTGTCATCGATAGCCTTCTTACCGGCAGCCTTGATATGCTCCGGAGTATTGAAGTCCGGTTCACCCACGCTCATGTTGATAACGTCGATGCCCTGAGCCTTCATCTCATTGCTTTTCTGAGACATAGCCAACGTGGCAGAAGGTGCCAATCGATTCAGACGGTCTGATAATTGTGCCATAGTGATTCCTTTAATATGATTTCATTTGCAAAAGTAAGCATTTTATTCGTTATAACGAAAGAAACACGCTTTTTATTTTCAAATTGAAATAATAATGTTACAATAGTATTATCTACACATTATTTAATGTGCAACTGATGTCCCATACGATCACGCTTGGTTCTCAAATACTTAATGTCGTAACGGTTGGGTGTCACTTCGATGGGTACATTCTCTACGATCTCCAAGCCGTATGCTTCCAAACCGACGCGCTTGGTGGGATTGTTGGTCATCAGCCGCATCTTGTGGACGTGGAGATGACGGAGCATCTGAGCTCCGCAGCCATAATCGCGCTCGTCGGGTTTGAAGCCAAGATGGACATTAGCATCAACAGTGTCCATACCCTGCTCCTGAAGTTTATAAGCTGCAATCTTGTTCATCAGGCCGATACCCCTACCCTCTTGCTGCATATAGATGACCACGCCTTTGCCTTCTTTCTCTATCATCTGCATGGACTTGTGGAGCTGTTCGCCACAATCACAACGCATACTGCCAAGAATGTCGCCGGTGGCACACGATGAGTGAACACGGACAAGGATGGGCTCATCATCCTCCCATTCTCCCTTGATGAGTGCCATATGCTCAAGACCGTTGCTGGTCTGACGAAATGGAATCAGACGAAAATGACCGTAGATGGTCGGCAAATCCACCTCCTCACCGACTTCTATACTCGATTCCTTGCGAAGACGGTAGGCAATGAGGTCCTTGATCGTAATGATGCGAAGTCCCCACTCCTTGGCCTTCTCCTGCAACTGAGGCATACGGGCCATGGAGCCGTCGTCATTCATAATCTCCATCAACGCGCCAGCAGGATACAATCCGGCCAACTTGCAAAGATCCACTGCGGCTTCGGTATGACCGGAACGACGCAGCACGCCGTTGTCCTGAGCATACAGAGGATTGATATGACCAGGACGGCCAAAAGTCTGAGGGGTGGAAGCGGGATCTGCTAAAGCAAGTATTGTGGCAGCTCGATCATGAGCAGATACGCCCGTAGTGCAACCCTCCAACTTATCCACCGTGATCGTGAAAGGCGTGCCCAACATTGAAGTATTCTCTTCCACCTGATGGGGCAAGTCTAACTCATCGGCACGCGACAAGGTGATCGGCGCACAAAGTACGCCTCGCGCATTCTTGAGCATAAAATTCACCTTCTCAGGAGTGATCTTTTCTGCTGCTATAATCAGGTCGCCCTCATTCTCACGGTCTTCGTCATCTACGACAATGACGAATTTACCTTCCTTAAAGTCATTCACTGCATCTTCGATGCTGCTAAGTTTGAAGTCTGCCATGTTATGATTCCTTTATTTGTTACTTATTCATCCACAGAAACTTGGGACTCGGCCTCTGACCGATGAGCCAGCTCGGCTGCCAGTCTCTGCTTTCTCTCTATATGATTGATAATGTTTGTGTCGGTATAACGTATCTGCTTCAAATCCCGTAAGAGACGCAGACGGAAACGCCACATGCGGAAATAGAAGAACATGCCCAGGGGAATGATAAGTGCCGAGAGGATGTTCAACCACTTACGCTCAAACGGGCGCGTATGCGCCTTCAACGTCAATATTGGGTATTGATTGATCTGCTGCAAGACATAAGGGTCACGGGTGTTGGCCAAGTCATTGATAACTGCTTCGAGTTCTTCATTCACTCGTTCTATCTCATGATCAGGACGATACTTAAAGAACACCTTGATGACATTTGGTGGAGCCACGAGTTTATGGGCCTTGGAGTAAGCAACCACATCCTTATTAATAATAAGGAGTTTGTCATGGTCCTCTGCATAGTTCGGCTCATTGATGATCACTTCCTTGCCCTGGATACTCCGCTTTGCCCTCAAGCCTAACAAACGACGGAACATGTCCCGCCAAGCATCGGCATTGAATACCATAGAATCGTTGCAAGCCTTATAAGTAATGAACACCGCTAATGGTGTCATCACAACCGGTGCCAACGTACGACCCATCCATACGGCCCACATACCTTTTCGAGCCATCTGATAACTCGAGTTGTCGATGATATAGAACACGATAAAGACCAATACAGACACGATGACCGGTACGCCCAAACCGCCCTTGCGGATGATAGCACCCAGAGGAGCACCGATGAAGAAGAACAGCAAGCACTGCAAAGCCAACATGAACTTATTCTGCGCCTCAATCTGATGTTCCCGCACCATTCGCTCGTTATTATTCGTCATCATGCTCCTGAAGTCCAAGTCATTGACCGCCGATTGCACTTTGCTCAACGCCGACGAGACTGCTGTTCGCTTTTGCTCAGCCGGCGTCTTATCGAAGACCTTGTCGATATCAAACGATTTCGACATTCCACGCTTCACTGCCATCAAAGAATCCTTCTTGGAAAGACGAACGTTGGCAAAATAGAAGGTACGTGCTTGATTATAAGACACGCGTCCTATGCTGTCATAGGTCTCATTGAGAGAGTCGATGGAGTTGACGATCTCTTTCAGACTCTTTCCACGGGCATTGCCGGAAAGCGACGAGGCATCGGTCAGGCTGAAATCTGCATCAAAATCCAAATAGATACGCTTGGAGATAAAACTCTCACGGCGATAAGGCACAGAGGCACTTCCCGCCAACTCCTGTGACTGCATATTCTCAAACCACTCACCACTCCACAAACTGAGCAGCAAGTGCTTCTTCTCTGCCGTAGATTGAATCATACCGGAGTCGGCAAGGATAATGGCTGCGTCCTCATAGCTCGCCGTCATACGATAGACCATGATGCCATAGAGCTTTCCCGTCTTCAAATTCTTCTTCTGTACATAGATGTTGCAATTGGGTATTCCATCATAGAAGACCCCTTCGGGTATTTCAAGTTCAGGGCTTTTCTGCTTCATTGACAGGAAAAGCTGGGCCAACTTCATATTCGCTGTAGGACCGATATTGTTCTGAAACACAAAAGAGGTGACACAGATCAAAGAAGTGATGACTATTAGCGACCGAAAGCTCTGCATCAAAGAGATACCCGCTGCCTTGATAGCTGTCAGCTCAGAACTTTCACCCAAATTACCAAAAGTGATCAATGAACTCAGCAAAATAGCCAAAGGAAGAGCTTGTGGAACCATCATCAGAGCCATGTACCAAAAAAATTGGGCCATGATGTCCAACGAGATACCCTTGCCTATCAAGTCATCGATATAGCGCCACAGGAACTGCATCATCAGCACAAACTGGCAGATGAAAAACGTTCCGGCGAAGAGTAGCCCAAACTGACGGGCTATGAATATGTCGAGTTTCTTTATCCGAAAATTCATTTTTCCTTTTTCTCACCAGGGATATACTCCTATTTATTATATAAGCATCCCCGAGGTCTTTCGCTAATTAAGGACACACTCTGGGGATATACTCCTATTATTATATAAGCGCCCCTGGCTATCGACTGCAAAGTTAATGCAAAAAAGTCAGAAAAGCGAATATTGAAACAAAAAGTAGCCAAAATATTTGGAGGTTCAAAAACAAATGTGTACCTTTGCACTCGCAATTCAGAAATCACCATTTAATAAGTGTTTTCTCTTTTTGCTGAAAATGATGGCGGGATAGCTCAGCTGGTTAGAGCGTCGGATTCATAATCCGGAGGTCGTGGGATCGTGGCCCACCCCCGCTACACTGAAAATCAAGGAGTTACGAATATTTCGTAACTCCTTTTTCTTTTATCGGGAAAACAATGGGAAAACACAACTCATTTGAAAACAGCATGATACACCACGAAATATCACGCCAACTTCACTCCTTTCCTCAAAATCACTAACCGTCGTTCCATATCAAGGAAGTCGGAAAACAGCCGGAAATACGAATCGGGAAAACAATGGGAAAACATTTCTGTGAAAACAAGGGCTTCAGGAAGCAAACTCCACACTAGTTAGTAAAACTGTATTCCGACTTCATACCCGGCCTTTCGAATAGATATCATAAGAGACACTTTCTTGGCAATGTCCTTACTATTCTTCACAACTACTTATATTTGCATTAACCCAATATCTTTTTTAATGCATCAGTTATACGAGTTATATCATCTTCCGTGTTATCTTTTCCAAGGGAAATACGAATTGTGCCTGTAGCCAGTGGCTCATCCAAGCCGATAGCCTTTAAAACATGTGATATTTGGGTATTCTTGCTGTCGCATGCAGATCCAGTCGAGACACATATACCCAGGAAATCAAGACGATGCAATATGGCTTCACCATCAGCATTAGGAAAAGACATGCTGATATTACCAGGGATGTGGTCTACTGCACCATTTCGTTGGAATGTAACACCATTTTCCGATAATCTTTCCAATAACATGTTTTCAAGAAACTTTAAGTGACGAATATTGTGCTCCAACTTTGAAACGTTTTCTTTCAATGCAACTGCCATAGCAACAATTGCAGCAACATTCTCCGTGCCAGCACGCAAGCCTTTTTCTTGTGAGCCACCATATATAAGAGGTGACAGTTCCACTCCATTCCGTTTATAAAGGAAACCGATGCCCTTAGGCCCATTGAACTTATGGGCAGAGGCTGAAAGTAGATCAACACCAAGTTCTTTCACATTAATAGGAACGTGTCCAACTGCTTGCACCGCATCAGTGTGGAATAGGCATTCATATTCATGAGCTATTTGCACAAGTTGGGCTATGGGCTCAATAGTACCTATTTCATTATTGGCAAACATTATAGAGACAAGTTCTCCCTTTGAAAGGTTGCACAGGCTTTCCTTATGTACGATGCCAGTCTTGTCAACAGGCAGATATTCGACTTTGGCTCCTAACTTTTCTGCAAACGCACATGAATTCAGTATGGCATGGTGTTCTATTGAAGAAGTATGGATACAACTGTGCTGCAATACCGCATTTTCAACAACCCAATTGTCGCTTTCCGTGCCACATGAAGTAAACACTATCTCGTCAGGATTGTCGGCTCCGATGCATTCTGCTATGGTTTCTCTTGCTTGCTTCAATGCCTTTTTCGGCTCGCGGGCAAAAGCATACGGCTGCGAGGCATTGGCATACTCTTCCTGCAAGAAAGCGGTCATCGCTTCCACGGCTTGGGCACTCATCTTTGTTGTTGCCGCATTATCAGCATATACAATGTCTTTTTTCATTTTAGTCGAAAAGGTGGCAACCTTCCTCTTTGAATTCTTCTATCTTGTCGAGAATGTCTTGTACTGAACAATCCATGTAATTAGCCAAACATCCCATACAATAAAAGTTTTCAATATCCCTACCTAACAATTTCTTATTAATACCAATAGTATCCTTGTCGGAAATTAGTTTTCCACAAGCAACACACTTCTTTTCTCTAATCATCTAAATCAATTATCTTGAATGTAGGCATATTCTTGCCTCTGTACTGTTCGTCTACCATACCCATCTGCTTGAGTATTATTCCGCGCATCTTAATTGCAGGCCTTAGGCAATACTGCATGAATTCGTTTTCTTTGATGTCCTTTTCAGACCTTACATTAGGGAAGAGAAGTTTAAGGAATGCCGTCGCTATACGTTTTACAGCCTCAGTGTTGCGCGTGTCTGCGTTGTCGGGATAATCCACAATTCGATCAACGATAGCCCTATAAGAAGCATCATCACGCAACATGTGCATGATAGTTGAAAAGTATTCAGAATTCAATGCCCAGCCGGATATTTTCAAGCCTTCATTCATTCGTGGGATTTTCCATCCCTCAATAAACCCATGAATTCTGTCCATCAGAGCACTCGTCTTAAAGATAGTCGGCAGGCTTTCAAACATATTCTGGAACACATCCATTCTGTCTTGTGGTATATTGCCAAGCATCACAAAGCCAGCATCGGCGACATCGTTCTTATCACCAATCTTGACGGTTCCCTGCTCCATGTATCCCTGAAGAGTTTGTGTCATTTCGTTTGGATTGTCGAACTCTACCTTCTGTATTTCGTCAAAAGCGATGTAGTCGTGGTAAAAGACAAGACCATCTTGATGACGAGCCAAATCATAGAATAACTTTGCGCGGGTCATCTTTCCAGCAGACAAATAACCATAACGGCTCACTCCGCCAAAGACATAAGACTTACCAGTGCCTTTAGGGGCAAGTTCTATCAGGTTTAAACGCTTCTCAACGAAGGGCAGCAGACGCTTCAGCATTGCTAGTTTCTGATGCTCATCTGTATAACCCGCAGCACTATAGTCAATGGCGCCAAGAACAATGTCAATCCATTCATGAATATCAAAGTTCTTACGTACATCCTTGAAGAATTCCAAATCAATATCATAAGGGCAGAAGTTCTGAAAACTCACTAGTTTGATTTTTCCTTTGACTTTGCCATTATTTTCTGGATAACGATAACCAAGTTCAACGACTCCCCACGTTTCTTTAGCCTTAACAAGTTCATCCTTGCATTCGTCCCATACAACGGGCTCGATGATAGTATCCTTATTGGATAAAGCAAAATCAGGCAATGAGAATGTAACTTCTTGGTTTTTGATGTTGATATCAACAGATATTCGAGTCAATATTTTGACTCGTTCGCCTTCTACTACAATTCTATTTTTGATGCCTATCCAGTCTGTTTTACTAGGGATATAGCTATGAATAAAGTTTGTGATTTCCTCAACGTCGAAGTGCCCTTCTTCATCTTCAAACATCTTCAACAGCCAGTCGCGAAGGAATGACGGGAGATTTAAGGACTTGAAGAAGTTGCTCTCCTTCAGATCCTTGTAAACAACCATATCCTCAAAATAGTTTCTCAGTTTTTCTTCCATGATAGTCTCCTTTAAAAGAACTTACGTTCACTTGCTCCTTCTTTCTTTACCTCGAAGGTCAGTCCTGTGGCAATAATATTATCACCAGCATAAACATTAAGATGATAGGTACCTGCACGTTTAACCTCAGGAATGTCAAAATCATAGAAATACTTGTCTTTCACCTCAGAAGGCTGATGGACATCTCCGTTTTCGATTCTAATTGAAACATTGTCGAGTTCTTTGGAGATAAACAATCTTATCCGTGCCTTCTTCTTGAAACTGACAGTGATGACTTTACTTTCATCTGTTACTACGCAGTCTATCTTATCTTCTTTTCTCGTTACCGTTATTATAGGCACGCATACTTCCTCCAGAGTGGCTCCTCCGTGAAGTTCAACACCTGACATTCTTCCTCCTTTGAAACGGTCATAATTGGCAAGACACCAATATTCGTTTTCTTCAGCAGCATTATCAGGTTTATCGTCAAGTTCAGACACAAGACAGCACCTCCCACTATGCTCGCCTTTGTTTGAAACTTCCCATTTATTTTCCTTGTCATTTATCACGACCATTCTGGTTGCTCCGTGGTCTGACAACAGAAAGATGCGGTCGGTCTTTCCATCATTAAGTGTCTTTATCACTGAGGATATGAGCTTGTCAAGGGCCTGCAATTGCTCGGAAATATGAATAGGCTCCTTAAGATACTCATAGTTATCATCAGTAACGCCCTCGTGCATCAGGTCGTCAATATCCTTCACATCAATGACTTTAATTCCCTTCGCAGTAAAGTTGTCGACAAAATCCTTATTGAATTCTGTTATCGAAGGCAGATTACACCTGCCAATATTCACTTGCATAAAGAGATTGTTGTCATGGCATAATGCCTGAATATAGCTCAGATATTCAACGCCTAACGCATCGACAAAATATGCCTTGCAATGATTATCTATTGCTAGTTTGTCAACGTATGTTGCACGTGGTTGCAGTTTGTTATAATCCCGCTCTACAGACTGCTTCTCCACCATGTTTCTAAGTTCGTCACTTATTCTGTTGGTTACCTTGCAGTATTTGTATTCGTTGAAATAAACATTCAGCAGTTTGTCCTTATAATCGAACTTATCCAGGTAATTAGCAAGTTGCGGATAGACGATTTCCAGCACTTCCGGTAGTTTCTTCCTGTCGAAGTCTTCAGCATAACGGGATAACGTCCAGATTATCTGTTCTCTTTCCTGCGAAGACAGATTGGTGAGGTAATATAAAGCATCAGCTCCTTTCCCTATCACGCGCTTGCAGAAATCAGAGACTATTACAGTGTCATCGCAAACACCCTTCAATAGTTCTTTCCTCTCTTCATAAACACGCTTGAAATCTTTTCCCTTCCAGTTCTTTTCCAGTAGAAGGAGATAAAGATTACCGCACAGTTCGTCCACAGTGTTTGAGCGACCAATAACTTCTGAAAGATATGTTGTCGCCGGGGCTCCGTAAATCATCAGGGCGATAAACAGTGCCCACCTATCATTAGCATCGTAATCTTTAAAAGATTTCAGGCTTTGGGCAAGATTTTTTGTCCCACCAAACTTATTGTCGATGTAATTAGATAGTCCTCCATTATTAACGACTTGCAGGTAAAGATAATTCCATTGACCCTCAGTCCCCACATCTTTTGACAATCGGCTTAAATCCGTAAACTGCTGGACAAGTAGGTCAAAAGTACAACTGATCTCTTTAATGTCGGCAAGGGAGTCAGGGAAGTCGGATTTCTTATGGCTTGTACGAACTAGAATGTCATCGTCAGAGCCAATTTCCGATAATCTGTCTGCCTTGTTCAATCCTTCGGCTATTAATTCAAAGTTGGCTGAAAGTTTTCGTTCAACGAATTCGAATCTTACAGGTTTTTCGGTCTTATCAGAATCCACGACCAACACACGGTAAGAGTCAAGAAGTCTCTTGTCAAAAGACTTCTTGATTATTTCCCCACACGCCTGGCTCACAATGACCAGCTTCCCCACGGGGTTCAAGTCTACCATCGCCTTTAGAACACTAATAATTCTGCCCTTGCCTTCCAACTTTAGAAATGTCGACAAGCCAAACAGAAAGATGTTACCATCTTCTTTCGTAGTGTTGTCCATTATCTTGTCATAGCTTGGCATCATATCTGATTTGCAGAAGTCATGAGCCCACTTAACCTTATTTGCTGTTATATGATAACGTCCATATAGTTCCAGTTCATCTTCGCGGGTTGGGACATCAACCAGTTTTGGTGCATGGCTGTCGGAGTCAAGATATTTGTCTATGCTATTAAAGACTTCTTTCAGCGTCATACTATTTCTCCTTTAATTGTCTTTTATTATCTCAATACCTACATTCATGTTGTTCTTGATGAGGCTCTTAAGATAATTCTTAACATCCTCGGCATTCATAGTGTCTATCTTGCGGAAAGCTTCCTGATATCCTTGAGTAGCGTATTCCTTCTGGGCAAGACCATTGATAACATCACGGAACATGGGGTCTCTGTCCCAATTATACGGACTGCTTGTAATGTGGCTTGACAGGTATTTCTTAAGTGCGGCAATATCTTCAGCTTCATGCCCGTTTCTTACCAGGACGACAGCCTTGTCTCCAAGTAACTTCTCACAGAAAGCTTTGTCTTTCTTGGCTTCGTCATTTAATCCGCTCCAAAATTCCTCACCAACATTCTTCATGAATTTTATAGCCTTATCAATGCTATTGGTATCTGGATTATGACTATTTATAACGGCAAAAGCCTTACTTCCTTCATCGTAAATGTTGGGCTCAATCATTAGGAGAATGGGTATTTGATTTTGGGCAGACCAGGCCGACGGCGATTCTGTGTCAGTTTTCTCCTTCCATAGATTTTTCATTTGGATAGAGCCTTGCTTCTGCTTGAAAGTGGCTACCTCTTTCTCAAGATTCTGGAAATATTCCGGCTGATCCATGGTGAAACTGCCACGTGGGAGATTCTTGAAGAGCTCTGAGATGTCATTGTCGCTGAGGCCGGACAAATAGGTAAAGCTCCCTTTCTTAAAATAGGCGATCTGCTGGCTAAGAAAATCGACGAATGATTTGCCATAAACCTTTATGTCTTCCAGTAAGGCTGGTTTTTGAGAGTCTGGAATGCTGCCTTCCTTGACAAGATGATACAGCATGTCGAGGAAGTGCTCCAAGTCGCCTACGTCGTTTTTGACCAGGGAGAAGGGGATTCTGAGCGAGTTACACCGCTCTTTTATCTTCAGCACAGCCTCACTGTAGTTCTTGCAAGTAGAGCCAAACCATTCGCTTGTAGCTTCCGCAATACCATATTCCGTGATTACTTCATCTATCTTCTCATCGGCAGTCTCTTTCTTCCATACCCAGTTGGCGGCATCTGCGTCAAATTTGTCTTTGACGGCATTGATGTATTGTCCACTATCATTCACTTTGTCTGCGAGCCGGGGAAGTTCACCGCCTTTGTATCCTGAGAGATACTGAACCATTCCATGCTGGCTGTTCTCACTGGTAATAATCACTTTAAGATCGGTGGCAAGGCAAGGCTTTTTCAGACTGATTTTTCCAATCTCGTTTGCTATATCATTATCGCTTCTTCCAGATTGGGAAGAGTCATTATTGGCAATGTCGTAATAAAGCCCGATGACTTTCTTGAGGTTTTCAACCGGCGTGGACAATTTAGACACCAACTCTTGCCCTTCCTTGGAATCAGAGAAGTACAGCAATGACCATATTGGGAACGACAGATTCTTCATATTGAACCGGATGCGCTCTCTTGTGGTTTCTATGGAAGAACATTGGCTCTTGTCGATTCTGAAAGCAGTGGAAGTAGTATTGATGAACGCCTTCTCTTCCGGCGTCATTGCCACGATGAATTTGTTGATATAGCGGCTGTTGGGAGTTATGTCCAGTTTGATGACTTCGTCTACCATTTCCTTGAACTTGTCAACGGTTAGTTCGGTACTCTGAATCTCGTCGCTCCATGACAGTTCACCGCTATTTACATATTCCTTCATCACAAAGCCAATAATGAAGGCTGTAAGATTGCACGGCAAGAAACCATAAGGTGGTTGTTTGAGGTCGTCGTAAATGTCCTTTATGGATATACGCCCGTTAGTCTCTAGGGCTTTATTTACAATACCGTTCACATAGACCTTTATCTTAGAGATAATCTCTGAAGGATATTTCTTCCAATAATCAGTTACACCCCATGCCCTATTCAAAGCATTTTCTAGGTTGGCATTCTGATTACCTTTATATTGGTTTTTAGTTTGCTCAGTTACCCCACACTCAGCACCTAATTTAAGCATGGTTGATAACCACATGGAATCTATTACATTGTAGTGTTCCAATCCGCAACTGAACCGTTTGATATCAATGCTAAACAACTCATCGTTTAAAGATTCTCCTGAAACAACATTCAGTCCAGTCAGATGAGTAGAATCATAAAGCACACAACCGCCCTTGCTGATATCGTTTCGCCAGTCTGACAGAATTCTATTGGCATAACCGGCATATTCCTCTGCCTGATCATTGTCCGTGCCCTGATAGTAAGCGGATGTTGCCTTGTCGGTAACCCACTCTTGGAACTTATCATCTGGGAGAGTATTGCGACTAAAGTCGATAAACACTATCTCACTTTGAGGATTCTTGGCAAGATGTTGCTGTATTTTCTTTGTAATATTAGCCATCTCGTTGGAAGTCCTGGCAAACGTGACAACAGCGAAAATGTGATTAGGATCTTCTACGGACTTTTCATTAGTTTTATTAATATTCTTTTCAAGTTCAGAATATGACGTATACGTCACGTTATATCGCAGGCTCAACTTTCTCGGCATTTCAAAACATTGCTTCAAATCACCTTGCTCTATTAGGTTTGAAGTTGAGACATTCTCAAACTCGCCTTTCTTCTTCTCGATTTGCGACGAGTCCATCGTACCCGTAAGAACAGAATAGATCTCGTCATTGTTGTTTATTCTCTTTTTGTACAGGATGCCGTCACGGACAAGTTTTTCGGCACATTGCACTGAACGTCCGTTGCCAAGCGACTCTGAACCTTCAAATGCAAGCGTAAGGTTCTTGACGTTCGGTTTGTAGATTTCCACATTGTCGTTGGCACTCTTGGATATGGCTTGGAAGAGAAGCACCGCCTTCAGCTCTTCTTTCTCGTCCTTATCCATATTACCGTTTTTCTCAAGACGCGGGTAGTAGTCTAGCACGTTGCGTATGTCTTGTGAGAGTCCGTCTTTGCCCATGTCATAGAAGAAGCTCCAAAGCATGTCAACGGTGAGGAACGGGTTGTCATCGTCCTCAGGACCATAATTGTCAATAAACCATTGGAATCCCTTTATATCATCGCCACGGTCGTTCTTTATGAAGTCGAACATGCTGCGCTGGTTCGACTCAAAGAATGAAGAAATCTGTTTCAACAATGCTGCTGAATACGGATGGATTGGAAGAATTGCCTTCAGCTCATCGTCTGTGATGTTGGCAAAATCCCTGACAACTTTGCGAGAGTCTGTAGTCCGCTCGCACAAGTCTGGCAATATCTCGTCATCCCATTCGTCTCTTATGGTCTGGTCATCACTCTTCTGCATAGCTGCTCCCATCAGCTGGAAAGCGGTGTTGTCCGGCAGTTCTATCTCGCAGGTGGGCTTGCAGAAGCGGTCAATAATTTTCTTCCGGTCGTCGTTGGAAAGACCATCCAACTGTTTAGGGTCTTTGTGAACGACAAGGATGAAGCAGACGGGCGTCGTCTCGCTTAACTCCAACAACTCCTGAAAGCCAGTCAGATGATGGGCATTGGAATTAAAGTATTCAGTAAACTCATCCCAAATGAAAACGATGGCTTTTAGTTTGTTGGCAGATATTATCTGCTTGATCCAATTGCCCAATCCCTTTGAGTCCAAAGAAAATGCGCGTATCTGCTTTTCGTTTGCGACCTTGAATATCTTGCCCATAAGGTCAAGCAATGCATTATCCTTATATGTGGACAGGTCCTGTATAATGGTGTCCACGTTGTCACCATTGAACAGCTCCCTGTAGCTGCCTTTAACAAACACGGAGAAACTTGCCTTGTTCTCCTCGTCGGAAAGATACTCAATTACCGCATCTTTCAATGCGAGCATGCCGGAAGCATCATCTATGCCAACATCCTTCAATGCATTGGAGATGCTTTCTTGTATAGTCAGAAACAAGTCGTTGTCGCCATTGATGGATGAAGAGCCATAGCGATGTACCGTCAATATCTTTCCCTGACTTTTGACACTTGCAAATTTTTTATACAAGTCCCGATCAAGTTTAAACTGCTCAAAATATGCCTTTGTCTCATCCCCTGAAGCCTCCAAAAGATGCTGAAGCGTCAGAACAGCGTGCGACTTACCAGTTCCATAAGCACCATCAACCCAGATATTTAGCTTCTGTTGACGGCTAAGAACAGCAACAGTGTCTTTAAGTAATTTGACAAACGACGGATGTGGATAAAACTTTTTCCACAGATCGGGATTATGTCTGATTACGTCAGGATTGACCGCTGGGAAATATTCCGGGTCAATATTGAAATAATGACGGTAGGTGTTCATAATGGTTGCGTTTTTATTTCTTTAGCAGGTTTAGCACGTCCTTTGAAGTCTTGTCATCATGCAGATTGATATTGTCTAGACCAAGCGTGAAGGACGAGGATATGTAGTCGGGATAGTTAGTAGACAATCCCGTGATTATTTTCTTCATGTCATCTTTGCAGATACCGAATATCTGCATGGGGCTTACTCCGTCTCTGTCAACATTCGTGTTGGCAAGGTCGGTAAGGGTGAAACGGTAGTAGTCGCCACATGCCTCGGCAAAGCGGTAGAGGCTGTAAAGGATGACCTCAGGGTTAGGATTGCGCCATGAAGTGCGCTCAAAACAATATCCACCCATCTCTTTTGAAGCTTTTGAACTGGTTCCGAATCCTACTTTATTAAAAGGTAGCAATGAAACTCGTTTGAGTGCACTCGGTATAGACTTTTGAGCACTATTGCTTACTCCATCAGTAGAGATCAAAATGTTCACCATTGAACTTTGGGGTATCGGTGTATTGAAATCGAAATGACTAATGAACCAACCTATTTCTGGCGTTTGTGCGAGATTTGCCAGCATTAATGCCCAAAGGCCTTCTTCTTGGAGCCCATTTCGCATTAACATATTACCAAGTTCGGTTTGAACATCTCCATCTATGACTCCGGCATCTCTCAGAAATCGATTAAATGCCGGTATCTGATTATTACCCAAAGTGTTTTCTGTTTTGAATTTTTCTCCTAGTTGAATATACTGCTGAAACCATTCCATCTTTGGTCCATGAGCAGCATAACAGTCTAACGATTTTTGTTTCATATTTTTTCCTAATCCTTTTGATAACCATAGAGATTTGTAAACATAGCAGCCAGTGTCAATATTTAGGCATTGACCACAACGAGTACAATTATTTGAAATCCTAATACTATTATCTTCAACCTAAAATCCGCAAGAAGAGTCGATAATGCCAGTTTT
>ULVN01084974.1_pt1 | contig 21733 bp, 15 predicted proteins | sample 1959491 | NCBI WGS metagenome assembly ULVN01 (sample SAMEA4835787, study PRJEB28245) | human gut metagenome | biome: gut microbiome; material: fecal sample | place: Denmark | collected 2008 | reverse complement strand
GATTGCAGAACTGGAGTGAAAGTCCGAATTATGGGATGAGTTATCTGCTATAATAAAAGAAACAAGGAGATGATTACCATGTTACTCGGTCATACCAAACAAATCAATGGCGTCTGGAAAATACAATCCCTAAAGCAACACAGTGAAAACGTGGCCGAGTACTGCGCACGGGCGTGCCAGCCGCTGGGACTTGAAAATTTGGGCCGTCTTACAGGCTGGCTCCATGACGTTGGAAAATCTCATATCAACGTGCAAAAACATCTGAGAGGCCAGACAAACGAAAAAATCAATCATTCCAGCGCCGGAATGCGGTGGCTATGGGAAAATTATGGCGGAGAAACAGCTTCACCACCTTCTCGCTTGACTGCGCAAATGGCAGCATTGGCAATCGGATCCCATCACTCTGAACGTATGGATGTTTTCGACCTGAGTGGAGTAGAACCCTGGATAAAACATATGTATTCAGAGCAGGCTCAAGAGCTATATGAAGAAAGCTGCCGGGCCTTTTTTGCGGATTGCATAAGTGAAACAGAGATACGGCAAATGTTTGCCAAAGCTGCGCAGGAGGTAGAATGTCTTGTGCGGAAAATCCGAACGCAGGAAGGAAAGAAGCCGCGGCTTTGTATCTATCAGGTCATGTTGGGGTTGGCACACAGATTTTTGTTTGCAGCCCTGATCGATGCAGACTGGTTGGATTCAGGCAACTATTATAATCAAGAAGGATGCCTTCCCCCGGAGCAGCTTCCGCCATGGGATCTGATAGAAAGCAATGTTGAAAGATTCCTGAACAATTTGCAGCCCCGACATAAAATAGATACCTTGCGTGCAGAAATTTCGGAGCAATGCAAGGCAGCAGGCGAATGTGCAAAGCTGGGCATTTACCGCTTGTATGTGCCAACAGGCGGAGGAAAAACATTTTCCGGGCTGCGATATTGTGTGCATGCGGCCAAAAAACTTTCGGCCCGGCATATTTTCTATGTTGCACCGTTCCGGTCAATTATCGGACAGAATGTACAGGAGTTCAAAAAGGCATTAGGCGGCAGTGAATATCTGTTGGAGCACCATACGGATGCGGTGCTGGATACAGAGAACCCCGAAATTCTCCGCCAGCTGGAACGCTGGCAGGAAGCGCCGGTGATATGTACAACTATGGTACAGATGCTGCAAACCCTGTTTTGCAGCAGGCGGCAGAATGTGCGCCGCATGGCAGCACTGGCAAATTCTATCTTGGTGTTTGACGAAATACAGTCCCTGCCCATTTGCCATACATACTTGTTCAACCAGGCGGCAAATTTCTTGGCGTACTATTTGGGGTGCGTTGTTGTTTTGTGTACGGCAACACAGCCAGCGCTAAGCGAAGTAGCAAACCCTTTGCGGTTTGCATCGCCGGTGGACCTGGTCCCGGATTACCAGCTGCGCTTTGCGCAGTTCCGAAGGACAAAGATTGAAGTGCCCGAAACAGGAAATGGATTTCAGGCAGGAGAACTCGCAGAATTTGTACGGAGCAAGCAAGACGAGAATGGCAGCATTTTGATCATCTTGAATACCCGTTCGGCGGTCGAAAAGGTGTTTGAGGCTTTGAAACAATGCCAGCCGGAACATACACAACTTTACTGCCTGACCACGCACCTGTGTGCAAAGCACCGTGCAGATGTTATCGCAGAAGTTAAGCAAAAATTAAACACCTTACACGGTCAGGAACGTTTGATCTGTGTAAGCAGCCAACTGATAGAAGCAGGCGTGGATGTAAGCTTTGATTGCGTCATTCGAAGTATGGCTGCGCTGCCCAGTGTGGCCCAGGCTTCCGGCCGATGCAACCGCAATGCGGAAAGGAAATGCCGCACGGTGTATCTTGTTAAAACCTACAATCTGGAAAATCTGGATCGACTTCCGGAACTGCGCAACGGCAGGGAAGCCACACGGCACCTGCTGCAGCAATTACAAAGGGATGCGGACCTGTTAGAGCCGGAAAGTATTTTGAGGTACTACCAGCTTTATTATGCAGAGTCCCAACAACAGGAACGGATGGGCGATCCGGTTGAATTAAAGGGGTACATTCCCCCAAAAACAGTGAATTTGTTTGACCTTTTGTCAGATAATCAGGAAAGTGTGCTAGCCTGGAAAGAGACAACAGGAAAACAAAAGTTCCCCAATTACTTGCTCCGGCAGGCGTTTGCCACGGCAGAAAGGAATTTCCATGCTTTGGAGGACATTACAACGCCGGTGGTGGTTCCCTATGGGGAAGATGGCGCGGATATGGCAACAAGACTTTCGTCCAGTAAACCGCTTACCCCCAAAATGCTGCGGGACGCACAACGCTTTACCGTTGGTATTACAACAAATGAAAAAATGCGCCTGGCAGATCAAGGCGCACTGTACACAGTAAAAGAAGGGGCAGTGACAATTCTTAACAAGGAATATTACGATGACGAAAAGGGAATTCAGACAAGCCCCGGATTTATGCCGATACAATTTGCTTAACAAGGAGGGTTAGACTTTGCAATACGAAAATTCAATATCCATGCAGGTATATGGGCGTTATGCACTGTTCAGCGACCCAATTACCCGCGTAGGCGGCGAAAAATTCAGCTACCCGGTGCCCACCTACCAGGCATTGAAGGGCATTTATGAAAGCTGCTATTGGAAACCAACGTTCACCTGGGTAATTGATGAACTGCGCGTGATGAACCCGATTGAAAGACAATCCAAAGGCATCCGTCCCATTATGTATAACAATGGAAAAAACGATCTTTCCATCTATACGTATCTTTCCGATGTTTGCTACCAGGTGCGGGCACATTTTGAATGGAACGAACATCGCCCAGACCTGGAAAAAGACCGCAATGAAAACAAACATTACGCTATTGCAAAGCGTATGTTGGAACGCGGCGGCAGAAGAGATATCTTTTTGGGAACACGCGAATGCCAGGGGTATATTGAACCCTGCATTTTTGGCCTGGGAAAAGGGCATTATGATGATGTTTCATCCCTGGACCTAGGCCTAATGGAGCACGGCATTACCTATGCGGACGAAAACGGGAAAGGCGTGATGCAGGAACGCTTTTGGCACCCGGTAATGCAGAACGGAAAAATCTGTTTTTGCCGCCCGGAAGAATGCGAAATTGTGCGCGATATCCACCCGCAAAAGATGAAGACCTTTACGCTGGGTGAAACAGTCAGCGACTGCGATGATTTGTACAGGAAGGTGATACAGGAATGAGCTGGCTTAGCTATTGCTATAAAACCTACCAGAATAGCGTGTCAGAAATTGGAAAGCAGCAGCCTGGGAAAGTTCCACTACTGCCGGTGGCTCACACGACGCAGCAGGTCAACATTGAAGTGGAGCTGGACAAGGACGGAAACTTTCAGTATGCAGGCTTGCTGGCACAAGATCAAAGGACAACGATCATTCCTTGCACAGAGGAATCTTCGGCGCGGACATCCGGCATGGTGCCGCACCCGCTAGTGGATAAACTGCAATATATTGCGGCAGATTATCCCACTTTTGGTGGTAGTAAAGAATCCGGATGGCCGCTTTACCACAAGCAGTTACAAGCGTGGTGTACATCTCCTTATGCCCACCCGGCTGTGTGTACAGTCCTGCACTACCTGGAAAAAGAATGCCTGATCGCAGACCTGGTCAAGGTAAATATTTTGTTTATAGATGAAAATGGAACTCTGCCAACAAAATGGCAGGGAAACAAAGAAGACAAGCCCCCTATTTTGGATACGCTGACCGGTAGTGACCAGACGGAATCTTTTGTCCGGTTCCGCATTGACAATGTTGATTTGTCGCGTGATACAACAGTCCGAGAAAGCTTTATCCGCTTTTATGAAACACAGTTAAAAGATATTGACTATTGCACAGTTCAGGGAATCAAAATGCCGGTTTCTACATTAAGCCCGTATAAGATCCGCAACCCAGGTGACCGTGCAAAGCTGATATCCAGCAATGACAATACGAATTATACTTACCGCGGGCGCTTTGCGGATGCAGCGCAGGCACTTTCGATTGGTTATGAAACAACCCAAAAGGCACACAGCGCCTTACGATGGTTGGTCAGCAAGCAAGGGGTAAATACAGGGGACCAGACTGTACTTGTTTGGGGAACACAGAACGAAGCAGTACCCAATGTGCTGGGGGATACTCTCGATATTGCCCAGGAATATAATCCACTAGCAGGCGATGATTGGGACGATTTTGAGGAAGATACAGAAAGGTCGCCTGCGGATACCCAAGAAGAAATTGCACGGCAGTTTAACCGGGCCATTCTGGGGTATCAGCACCAGTTGAAGGACAATTCCCAAACGGCGGTCATGATTTTGGATTCTGCTACACCTGGCCGGTTGTCCATCCGGTACTATCAGGAACTGCAGGGCTCTAAGTTGCTTGCCAATATAAAGGATTGGCACGATACGTTCCAATGGCAGCTGGAATACCGCAGTGTAGAAGAGCCGACGGAACTGGGCAAAAAGCCCAAGATCAAGAAAGTTGTCTTTGTTGGTGCGCCTGCCCCGGCGGACATTGCAAAAGCAGCCTATGGCGAAAAAGTGGATGCAAAGCTGAAACAAGCGACAATCGAACGACTGATTCCCTGTATTACCAATGGGGAACGCTTCCCGCGGGATTTGATGATCAGCGCGGTAGATCGGGCAACAAACAGCATTGGCCTGGATTATTGGGAACAACAAAAAACACAAAACATTGCCTGCGCCCTTGTGCGTGGGTACTATCATAGAAATAAGAAGGTGGATTATCCGATGAATGTTGATGAAACCATTAAAGACCGAAACTATTTGTTTGGGAGAATTTTAGCCTGTGCAGAACAGATTGAAAGACGGGCGTTGATTCAGCTAGGAAATGAGAGCGAAAAACGTTTGACAAATGCAGAGCGTTTAAGAACCGCGTTTGCTCTGCACCCGGCAGCAACAACACTTCTTTTGGATAAAAAATTAAATCCGTACCTGAACAGAATGAAAAACCGTAACGGAATGGATAGCCAAAGGTATGCGATGATGCAAGAATTATTACATAAGATTGGCACAGAAAACTTTACGAACAAAAGACTTGGTGAGCTGTATCTGATTGGCTATGCCGACCAGATGATGGACTTTAAGGCCGAAAATGCAGAATATAAAGCGAAAGCAAAAAAGCAGGAGGAATAAAAGATGGCTGTGCTGCAGAATAAAATCGACTTTGCACTTGTGATTGCTGTAAACCATGCGAACCCGAACGGTGACCCGCTGAACGGAAACCGCCCGCGCGAAACGTATGAGGGACTGGGTGAAATTTCGGATGTGTGCCTGAAACGCAAGATCCGCAACCGCATGATGGACCTTGGCCAGAATGTGTTTGTCCAGTCGGACGACCGCTGCAATGATGGCTTCAAAAGCCTGAAAGACCGTGCAGACGGCTGCCCAGCAGTGAAAAAAGCTGAAAAAGATAAAGATGCTTATGCAAAGGCTGCCTGTGAAACCTGGCTGGATGTGCGCAGCTTTGGCCAGGTGTTTGCTTTTAAGGGGAAAGAATCCAAGGGCGATGGTGTTTCCGTTGGCGTGCGCGGCCCGGTATCTATTCATCCGGCTTTCAGCGTGGACCCGATTGATGTCGATGATATCCAGATCACAAAGAGCGTGAACGGTACGACTGGCGAAAAGAAGTCAAGCGATACCATGGGTATGAAGCACCGTGTGGCTTTTGGCGTGTACACAACCTTTGGCAGCATTAACTGCCAGCTGGCAGAAAAGACCGGCTTTACAGATGAAGATGCAGAAATCATCAAAGAAGCGCTGCGCACACTGTTTGAAAACGATAGTTCCTCTGCCCGCCCGGATGGCAGTATGGAGGTGGTTCGCCTGTATTGGTGGCGTCATAACTGCAAAAGCGGACAGTATTCCTCGGCAAAGGTCCATCGCTGTCTGCATGTGGAGCTAAAAGAAAGTGTGGCACAAGCACACCGGGTGGAAGATTATAATATTACTTGCGATACCCTGAACGGATTGACACCGGAAGTGTATGATGAATACTGATGACTATCTGCAAATGTCTGGCATCCAGCACTTTGCATTCTGCCGCCGCCAATGGGCACTTGCGTACTTGGAACAACAATGGTCCGAAAACCAACGCACCGCCGAAGGCCGCCTGCAGCATACCCGCTGCCATGATGTTACCCTGACGGAAAAACGCGGCGATTTGCTGATCGCCCGCGGTATGAGGGTCGTCAGCCACCGCTTAAAACTGACCGGCGACTGCGATGTGGTAGAGTTTCACAAGGATCAAAACGGCGTGTCATTGCAGGGCCGCCGCGGCCTGTGGCAGCCCATGCCCGTGGAATATAAGCATGGCCGCAGCAAGATAAACGATGCCGACCGTTTGCAGCTCTGCGCACAGGCCATGGCGCTGGAAGAAATGCTGGTGTGCGAGGTGCCGGAAGGGGAAATCTTTTATGAAGAAACCCGGCAGCGGGAACATGTTTCCCTGACACCGGAACTGCGCAGCACCGCGCAGACCATGGCGGATGAGATGAACCGCCTGTTTGCGCGCGGCTATACCCCAAAAAGCAAACCCGGCAAGCATTGCAATGCCTGCTCACTGAAAGAGCTTTGCCTGCCGGCGCTGTATCAGCAGGCAGACCCGGCGGCGTATCTGCGGGAGCATATTGAGGAGGGCGCGCCATGAGAAAGCTGCTCAACACCCTGTTTGTCATCAATGAGGACGCTTACCTGACATTGGATGGCGAAAACCTTGTTGTTACCCGCAATAAGCAGGAAACCCACCGCTATGCCCTGCATACGCTGGAAGGCATCGTCTGCTTTACTTACGCGGGTGCCAGCCCCGCTTTGATGGGAGCTTGTGCCCGGCGGGGCATTGACCTTTGCTTTTTTGACCCGTATGGCAGATTTCAGGCCCGCACCGTGGGGGAAGAACGCGGCAATGTGCTGCTGCGTCAGACGCAGTACCGCGTGTCGGATGACCCGGCCCAGAGCTGTCGCTATGCCCGGAGCTTTATCCTTGGTAAAGTGTATAACGCACGCTGGGTGCTGGAACGCGCAACCCGCGATCATCCCCAGCGTGTCCCGGTCGAAAAACTGAAACGCACCTCCACCCAGCTGGCCGCCGCGCTGCCGCTGATACAGACCAGCGATGATCCGGAACAGCTGCGCGGCCTGGAAGGCGAGGCAGCCCAGCGCTACTTTGACTGCCTGAATGACCTGATTCTGCAGCAAAAGCAGGATTTTGTGTTTGAGGGCCGCAGCCGCCGTCCACCGCTGGACAATGTGAATGCGCTGCTTTCGTTTGCCTACAGCATGCTGGCGCGGGAGTGTGCATCCGCCTTGACCGCTGTGGGCCTGGACCCTTATGTTGGCTTTATGCACCGCCCGCGCCCCGGCCGCAAAAGTCTGGCACTTGACCTGATGGAAGAACTGCGGGTGGTTTATGCAGACCGGCTGGTCATCAGCTGCATCAATCAAAAGATCATCACGGCAAAACACCTGCAAAAACAGGAAAATGGTGCCGTACTGCTGACGGATGATGGCCGCAAAGCTTTCCTGACCGCATGGCAGAACAAAAAGAAGGAAGAGATCACCCATCCGTTTTTGAAAGAAAAACTGCCCTGGGGGCTGGTGCCCTATGTTCAGGCGCTTTTGCTGGCCCGTGCTCTGCGCGGCGACCTGGAAGTGTACCCACCGTTTTTCTGGAAGTGAGGTGTCGTTATGTTGGTGCTTGTAACCTATGATGTCAACACCGAAACAGCCGCCGGTCGTCGCAGGCTGCGCAAAGTAGCAAAAGTCTGTGTAGACTACGGCCAGCGGGTGCAAAACTCCGTATTTGAGTGCCTACTGGATGCCGCGCAATACACGATGTTCAAAGCAAAATTGACCGAACTGATCGATTCGGAATCGGACAGCCTGCGCTTTTATCAACTGGGAAACCATTACAAAAGCAAAGTCGAGCATGTGGGTCTGCACCCGGATTTTGATCAGGATGGAATCTTGTTTGCTTAGTGCGAGGGGAAGGCAATCATAAAATTCCTGGTTCCTTCGCACCAGAAAATATGGAAAAAACAGGGGCAGAAAGGGTAAAATACAGCCTTGCCTGTCAGCATGAAGATGCAATCTCCATAAAATTTGTTTCATATGCGCAAAAGTGCCCCACTGTTTTGTGCACTTTTGCTGTCGCTCTCCGCAAGGAGAGCGTGGATAGAAATAATTCCCTCGAATCCAAGCAGATTGACCCGTCCGTGTCGCTCTCCGCAAGGAGAGCGTGGATAGAAATTGGAGTCCTTGACGTATGGGCGTTGTGTCTTGCGGTCGCTCTCCGCAAGGAGAGCGTGGATAGAAATTTTGACCTCGTCCTCATGGATGCAGTCTACAAACGTCGCTCTCCGCAAGGAGAGCGTGGATAGAAATATAATTCTGGCGAAATAACTTAACAGACCTGCGCGTCGCTCTCCGCAAGGAGAGCGTGGATAGAAATTTTGACTTTTTCGGCCAATGCTTTGCCCATTACATGTCGCTCTCCGCAAGGAGAGCGTGGATAGAAATATGTATCGATTGAATTGTCACTTGACCGATGAGCTGTCGCTCTCCGCAAGGAGAGCGTGGATAGAAATATGTATCGATTGAATTGTCACTTGACCGATGAGCGTCGCTCTCCGCAAGGAGAGCGTGGATAGAAATTCCGATAACCGGCGAAGCCGGCTTGCCCTTGACGTCGCTCTCCGCAAGGAGAGCGTGGATAGAAATATCTAAAATATGGTATTGTGGTACATCTATCGGCCGTCGCTCTCCGCAAGGAGAGCGTGGATAGAAATGTCTATGGGACTTGACGGGAGGTTTAAGCTGTAAGTCGCTCTCCGCAAGGAGAGCGTGGATAGAAATCTCTCTATGGGCTTGGATGGGAGGTTCAAGTTGTAGTCGCTCTCCGCAAGGAGAGCGTGGATAGAAATGGTATGGAAATTGACGGTGTATCCTATGACGTATGTCGCTCTCCGCAAGGAGAGCGTGGATAGAAATAAAAATTGTGGGGTGGTTCCGATGTCAATTTAGTTGTCGCTCTCCGCAAGGAGAGCGTGGATAGAAATCTGTTGTCGAGTACAAAAAGGCAAAAGAAAAAGCCGTCGCTCTCCGCAAGGAGAGCGTGGATAGAAATAGATTCTGAGCCATGAAGAAGCCGACGAATACCAGTCGCTCTCCGCAAGGAGAGCGTGGATAGAAATCTGCAATTACTTCCGAATATGACAAGATGCAGGGGGTCGCTCTCCGCAAGGAGAGCGTGGATAGAAATGCCTTGATATCCGTAACGATCTTATGCACTGCGTTGTCGCTCTCCGCAAGGAGAGCGTGGATAGAAATTTGGTTGCCACGCCGTCGGTCCTGGTAATAATAGGTCGCTCTCCGCAAGGAGAGCGTGGATAGAAATGTTGATCTTGGTCAAAACTGCGGCAATGTCCGCAAGTCGCTCTCCGCAAGGAGAGCGTGGATAGAAATTCTTCTGCACTGTACTGGTTTTCAATCGCCGACCGTCGCTCTCCGCAAGGAGAGCGTGGATAGAAATTCAGACATTCCCCCCAACTTGGACGCTGACCGCGCACGTCGCTCTCCGCAAGGAGAGCGTGGATAGAAATTAAGAGGTGTGAACAACGATGATTTCGATGATAGGTCGCTCTCCGCAAGGAGAGCGTGGATAGAAATAACGCGGTCAGCAGCTCATTGGTAATAAAATTGCGTCGCTCTCCGCAAGGAGAGCGTGGATAGAAATGGTGTAGTTGTCGGTGCCGGTCAGCAGCGTGGCGTCGCTCTCCGCAAGGAGAGCGTGGATAGAAATACGACATCCCCATTGCCAAAAAAGGATGCAATGCGTCGCTCTCCGCAAGGAGAGCGTGGATAGAAATTTGACGTTAGCAAAAAGCTCGTCAAAGTTACCAGTCGCTCTCCGCAAGGAGAGCGTGGATAGAAATGCAAGGTTGCGCCGGTCGGCCTCAATCTGGTTGGGTCGCTCTCCGCAAGGAGAGCGTGGATAGAAATATTTTGCATGAGGCGCGCCCAGCTGCTTGCCCCAGTCGCTCTCCGCAAGGAGAGCGTGGATAGAAATCTTAATGTCATCCAGGGCAAGACGCATTTCAGTGAGTCGCTCTCCGCAAGGAGAGCGTGGATAGAAATTAATAGCTTCACACGCTCTTTCTTGCCGATCATCGTCGCTCTCCGCAAGGAGAGCGTGGATAGAAATGAGGGTGCTGGCGTTGGCTGCTTGGGCCACGCTGTCGCTCTCCGCAAGGAGAGCGTGGATAGAAATCATCAACCGGGAAATATCGTTGATGCGGCCATACGGTCGCTCTCCGCAAGGAGAGCGTGGATAGAAATGTTGGTAATCGACTGGGCAAAGATGATATAGCAGTGTCGCTCTCCGCAAGGAGAGCGTGGATAGAAATTTGACGAGGACGACCCGGACAACCTGTGGAGCGAGTCGCTCTCCGCAAGGAGAGCGTGGATAGAAATGCAGGTACGCCGGCCAGATATACCCGTAAGCGGGTCGCTCTCCGCAAGGAGAGCGTGGATAGAAATTAACAAGGCGGTCAAGCAGCTTGCAAAAGATAATGGTCGCTCTCCGCAAGGAGAGCGTGGATAGAAATGTTCGTCTTGCGCTTTTTGCCCTTGGTGTGCTTGGTCGCTCTCCGCAAGGAGAGCGTGGATAGAAATTGCCCTTGGTGTGCTTGCAGTCCAGGTGCTCCATGAGTCGCTCTCCGCAAGGAGAGCGTGGATAGAAATTCCCCAATCCGCTAAAATTTTGTGCAATATGCTAGGTCGCTCTCCGCAAGGAGAGCGTGGATAGAAATACATACCCCTCGCAGTGTCGAACCTTGGCAAGCGGTCGCTCTCCGCAAGGAGAGCGTGGATAGAAATGCCACAGGACTGTCCACCAGGTCAATCAGCAAAAGTCGCTCTCCGCAAGGAGAGCGTGGATAGAAATGTCCAAAATTATAATACTGGTGTTGGGGCTCGAAAAGTCGCTCTCCGCAAGGAGAGCGTGGATAGAAATGACAGTCGCTTGATACGTTTTTGCGCAATGTCGCGGTCGCTCTCCGCAAGGAGAGCGTGGATAGAAATATAATAGTCTATGTCAAAAAAACAAGGAATAAAGGTCGCTCTCCGCAAGGAGAGCGTGGATAGAAATATAATAAACAAATCCAACTTCCAACGCCGTTCCGGTCGCTCTCCGCAAGGAGAGCGTGGATAGAAATCTTAGTCTGACACTGCATAAGCGAGGATGTATCATGTCGCTCTCCGCAAGGAGAGCGTGGATAGAAATGATTTGCCGGGTTGATTTTTTTTTTGCGTCATGGTCGCTCTCCGCAAGGAGAGCGTGGATAGAAATATTCTATTGATTATATTATTGATTATGCTACTGATGTCGCTCTCCGCAAGGAGAGCGTGGATAGAAATATGATATGTCTGCTGCGTGGAACCGTTTCACGCAGTCGCTCTCCGCAAGGAGAGCGTGGATAGAAATGTTAATCTTCGGGTGCTGGATGGCTCTAAATCGTCGTCGCTCTCCGCAAGGAGAGCGTGGATAGAAATAAGCAGATGCAACCAGACATACCCACGAGACGGCAGTCGCTCTCCGCAAGGAGAGCGTGGATAGAAATACCAAATGCACATGTTATTTCAGAAGCTGATATTGTCGCTCTCCGCAAGGAGAGCGTGGATAGAAATACCTTCTTCTGGTTGGGGTTTCATGCTAGAATCTGTCGCTCTCCGCAAGGAGAGCGTGGATAGAAATATTATGATGGTACGACTTCTGATACATACCCCGGGTCGCTCTCCGCAAGGAGAGCGTGGATAGAAATATCCACATCATAAAATGCACTGCTACCCTTGGAGGTCGCTCTCCGCAAGGAGAGCGTGGATAGAAATATTTTGCACCCGATATAGTGGCGGCCCTGTTTGCGTCGCTCTCCGCAAGGAGAGCGTGGATAGAAATCTTTTCCAGCTTGATTAGCTTCATAAGCAATACGGTCGCTCTCCGCAAGGAGAGCGTGGATAGAAATAGGAGGTGTTGAACTTGGATAGATGGCTTGCGGGCCGTCGCTCTCCGCAAGGAGAGCGTGGATAGAAATTTGTGTGTTGTATCATTAAATTATAAGGAGGTGCTGTCGCTCTCCGCAAGGAGAGCGTGGATAGAAATAGATACCTCTTCAATGGACGACTTAGAGCCGTCCGTCGCTCTCCGCAAGGAGAGCGTGGATAGAAATAAGGCACAAGTGCGCTAGTTTTTGTATCAATGTAAGTCGCTCTCCGCAAGGAGAGCGTGGATAGAAATACGTCTATTGACAGTCTGACGCAAGGCGTTTTTAAGTCGCTCTCCGCAAGGAGAGCGTGGATAGAAATTCCTGATTGATGAAATTCAGCTAGAATTTAATTGTCGCTCTCCGCAAGGAGAGCGTGGATAGAAATCTCTGGAAGGGCCTACTACTACTGTAGTGACTGCCGTCGCTCTCCGCAAGGAGAGCGTGGATAGAAATGACAATTATAATCTGCACTGCGTGGAAGAAGTATCGTCGCTCTCCGCAAGGAGAGCGTGGATAGAAATCCCGAGCCTTGAGGGCCGCAAAAAACCAAAATGCCGTCGCTCTCCGCAAGGAGAGCGTGGATAGAAATGAAGTTGTACAAATACACAAAATCCTTGATTTTCCGTCGCTCTCCGCAAGGAGAGCGTGGATAGAAATTACGGTTATTTCTGAAGAAAGGAGCTATTTGTGCCGTCGCTCTCCGCAAGGAGAGCGTGGATAGAAATAAAAGTCTATGGATATGGAGAAAATAAGAAAATTGTCGCTCTCCGCAAGGAGAGCGTGGATAGAAATGGATTTGTCGAATGTTTAGTTCTGCACGGTTTGCGTCGCTCTCCGCAAGGAGAGCGTGGATAGAAATTTTCATCGGCCCGTTAATATTCAACGTCCAACCGCGTCGCTCTCCGCAAGGAGAGCGTGGATAGAAATCAGATCAACATAAAAACATTGGTAACATAAGACAGTCGCTCTCCGCAAGGAGAGCGTGGATAGAAATTCCCTTGGGCTGTGGATAGAAATGGTTATATCTGTCGCTCTCCGCAAGGAGAGCGTGGATAGAAATCACAAGATACATATCATCACACAAATCACGCAAGTCGCTCTCCGCAAGGAGAGCGTGGATAGAAATCAAAAATCATAGTCAATTTATACGGATTGACAAAGTCGCTCTCCGCAAGGAGAGCGTGGATAGAAATGTCTCCGCTGATGTGGCCATGGTCCCCCCTAAAGTCGCTCTCCGCAAGGAGAGCGTGGATAGAAATAATAGAAGATTTACTGCCATCGACAACACGAAGATTGTCGCTCTCCGCAAGGAGAGCGTGGATAGAAATTATCCACACTGCCCCGAAAGACAGTGACAACACAGGTCGCTCTCCGCAAGGAGAGCGTGGATAGAAATCGAAGCACCCACAAAACAAGCTGGTAAGCATGTTGTCGCTCTCCGCAAGGAGAGCGTGGATAGAAATCGGTATGGCTATTGCTTAAAATGGCAAGGGGGTGCGTCGCTCTCCGCAAGGAGAGCGTGGATAGAAATTCAAGTCGTGAAGTTAATATTTGCATTGCAGGAGAGGTCGCTCTCCGCAAGGAGAGCGTGGATAGAAATAAACGTTCGCCCACCGCTGGGCAGCTTGGTGCTGTCGCTCTCCGCAAGGAGAGCGTGGATAGAAATACAAATGACCGGAGATATTGCATTGCGCCCGTCAGTCGCTCTCCGCAAGGAGAGCGTGGATAGAAATCGCGAGTACTGCAGCAATACTTGATTTTTCCGAACAGTCGCTCTCCGCAAGGAGAGCGTGGATAGAAATAGAGAATCCTCCGCTTGAATATTTTGTTGCAATGCGTCGCTCTCCGCAAGGAGAGCGTGGATAGAAATAAAGGCACAAGCCTCTCGTCCAATCTCTTGTATCGTCGCTCTCCGCAAGGAGAGCGTGGATAGAAATATCCGCGATCTGCTGCCTTGCGGTGGTGTCTTTAGTCGCTCTCCGCAAGGAGAGCGTGGATAGAAATCCCTTGAGGGGTCTACTACTACTGTAGTGACTGCGTCGCTCTCCGCAAGGAGAGCGTGGATAGAAATCCGAAAAGCACGAACGACCGCTAAAAAATGAAGCGTCGCTCTCCGCAAGGAGAGCGTGGATAGAAATGGTGATTGATTTTCCGCTTGAGGAGTTTGCGGCACGTCGCTCTCCGCAAGGAGAGCGTGGATAGAAATCGCAGCAATGTGGGCTTGAGGGGTACAACATCTGTCGCTCTCCGCAAGGAGAGCGTGGATAGAAATTCCTGCTGGCTGTTGGCGTGACGCTCGCCGGGCTGTCGCTCTCCGCAAGGAGAGCGTGGATAGAAATTGGATAGAGGGCTGACGCGTGATGACAAAGTATGGTCGCTCTCCGCAAGGAGAGCGTGGATAGAAATGATAATGTTAAAACGGCAGTTAAAGAAGTTGTTTGTCGCTCTCCGCAAGGAGAGCGTGGATAGAAATACCTCCACACTCATCAGAAAAATGCAGCTCCATCAGTCGCTCTCCGCAAGGAGAGCGTGGATAGAAATTGGCAGGCAACGGCGAATATAACGCAAGGGAAAAAGTCGCTCTCCGCAAGGAGAGCGTGGATAGAAATGGCGGCGGCCTGTCGGCCTGCGCGCGGGGTTGCCGTCGCTCTCCGCAAGGAGAGCGTGGATAGAAATTGAAAACGGTCGAGCTTGGCTGCGGCAGCATAAGGGTCGCTCTCCGCAAGGAGAGCGTGGATAGAAATTTCCCATGACTTTTATGTTGACAGCAACGGCAAAGTCGCTCTCCGCAAGGAGAGCGTGGATAGAAATGCCGTCAGGCTTTGTCAGCTTGTCCATAATGATGCAGTCGCTCTCCGCAAGGAGAGCGTGGATAGAAATGTTGGTCAGAGCCGCAACATAAAACTCGTCAGCGGTCGCTCTCCGCAAGGAGAGCGTGGATAGAAATAATGCGGTTTTGACAGCGAATCCTATTGCGCTGGTGTCGCTCTCCGCAAGGAGAGCGTGGATAGAAATGGGCTGACCGAAGAGCAGCAGGACACCATTATTGTCGCTCTCCGCAAGGAGAGCGTGGATAGAAATATGTGTTCTGGTTGTTCAGGTTCTCTTCGATGGGTCGCTCTCCGCAAGGAGAGCGTGGATAGAAATTGCGGCCGCCGGTGCCCTATCGCGGCCCCGGGCGGTCGCTCTCCGCAAGGAGAGCGTGGATAGAAATACCCTCACCGTGCGCAACTGCTCCGGCGCTGACCTGGTCGCTCTCCGCAAGGAGAGCGTGGATAGAAATTCGGTTCGTGAAAGTTGAAAAGGTCCAGGACGATAGTCGCTCTCCGCAAGGAGAGCGTGGATAGAAATTGCCAGGCGCTGGCAGATGACACAGACAAAAACAGTCGCTCTCCGCAAGGAGAGCGTGGATAGAAATTTGAGGGGCGCACCGACCCCACACGGCACCGCACGTCGCTCTCCGCAAGGAGAGCGTGGATAGAAATTGGAAGCAGCAGGGGCGGCGGTGGTGGAAGTTTAAGTCGCTCTCCGCAAGGAGAGCGTGGATAGAAATCACACAAATGTGCTGCCCAGCGTTGAAGTGAAACCGTCGCTCTCCGCAAGGAGAGCGTGGATAGAAATAAGGAAAAGCGCAGTACAGGAAAAATATCGCTGCGTCGCTCTCCGCAAGGAGAGCGTGGATAGAAATCGCTGGGGCGATTATAGCACAGGGGCAGCAACGGTCGCTCTCCGCAAGGAGAGCGTGGATAGAAATGTCGGTGCTTAACTGAGAAAACAGCTTCATCATGCGTCGCTCTCCGCAAGGAGAGCGTGGATAGAAATTGCGATTTGGGGTGGCCTTGTCAGCTTTGTGCAGGGGTCGCTCTCCGCAAAGAGAGCGTGGATAGAAATTTCAGCTTTTCTTTCATAGCGGCATCACGCTTCTCGTCGCTCTCCGCAAGGAGAGCGTGGATAGAAATGAGTGTGACTGGAAACTGGTTGACGGCGTACCGTGTCGCTCTCCGCAAGGAGAGCGTGGAATGTTTCTCTTTCTGACTGTTCAGGGTGGTTTTGTTCATGCGGATATCCGCTTTAATTTTAAAAATTGCTATAGTAAAAAACTCTCGCATAAAATAATATAAAAATATTATATTATCTACTTGACAAGGTACCCCGGTGGGGTATATAGTGAATATACCCCACCGGGGTACCTTGCATGCGATGGGAGGGTAACATAATGCAGGAAAACGAAAAGAAGGAACCGTGTTGCTGCTGTGCACACAAAACAAAGCATCGCAGTGAAGAAGAGTATAAAAGCCTGGTCCACAGACTGAACCGGATCGAAGGGCAGATTCGGGGCATCCGTGGGATGGTGGAAAACGAAGTGTATTGTCCGGATATTCTGGTGCAGTCGGCGGCGGTAACGGCGGCGATGAACGCGTTCAACCGTGAGCTGCTGGCAAACCATATCCGCACCTGTGTGGCGGATGGTATCCGTGCCGGGAATGACGAAGTTGTGGATGAGCTGCTGAAAACGCTGCAGAAACTGATGAAATAAGCATTGCCTGCACAAAATAGCAGAAGCAGAACATGAAATAAATGCACGAGTGTTTGAGCCAGCAAAAATGCCATGCCAGTGCCCAGTACGATTGTTTTTCTGTTCACAAACATCGGTAAAAGTTTGTGTAACATTACCAGAGCCATGAATAAATTCCAGTCATTCCCTGTGAGAGGGTGTGGATAGAAATGCCGCATCGGCCTTGGTTGCCCCCAACGTATCGCTCTCCGCAAGGAGAGTGTGGATAGAAATGGTAACCTCAATAATACGTCGAATGGCAGGCTAGCCGCTCACCAAAATGGGAGTGAGGATAGGGCAACACCGCACAATTCCCGCCTTGCGGCTTAAGCACCGCTCCGGCAGCTGCGGCACGGCATCTGCGTTGCCAAAATGCTCGATAATGTCGGGTTGCGGTACCCGCATCGTGCTTCGGGGCAAAAGCCCCTCGCACTCTGCGACCGCTGCCCCTGCTTCGGTTCGCTGTTTCCGCCACTGGCGGCGCTCACCTTTGCAGCATCCAGTATTATCTGCGCTTTTGGCTTAGCATCTGCCGCACCTCGCTCGCCGTATCGGCACTTAGAATTATGCGGTATTGCCATAGAAACAACTCAAACATCAACAACCCGTGTTCAAACACCAAAGCGAAACCACTCACCAATCATCACACAGGAATTATAGAATCACTACCGCAAAAGAGAGGAAGCAGGAGGAAAGAAGTGGAACAATATAACGTAACCGGGATGAGCTGCGCCGCGTGCAGTGCCCGGGTGGAAAAAGCCGTCAGCAAAGTGCCGGGCGTAACATCCTGCTCGGTCAGCCTGCTGACCAACTCAATGGGTGTGGAGGGCACCGCCGCTCCGGCAGATATTGTGGCCGCAGTGGAAGCCGCAGGCTATGGCGCAAGCCCTAAAAACACTGCCGCCCAGTCCGCCGCGCCGTCAGCAGATGCCTTAAAAGATACCGAGACCCCGCGCCTCAAACGCCGCCTGATTGCCTCGCTGATCTTCTGGGTGGTGCTGATGTACTTCTCCATGGGGCACATGCTATGGAACTGGCCGCTGCCGGGCTTTATGCAGGGCAACCATGTGGCAATGGGTATTTTACAGATGCTGCTCACCATTATCATCATGGTCATCAACCAAAAGTTCTTTATCAGCGGCTTTAAGGCGCTGTGGAACCGTGCCCCCAATATGGATACCCTGGTATCCCTTGGCGCTACCGCGGCCTTTGGCTACAGCACTTACGCTCTGTTTGCCATGACGGTGGCCCAGGTGCAGGGGGATGCCATGGCCGTGATGGGCTATATGGAGGAGTTTTATTTTGAATCCGCCGCAACCATCCTGACCTTGATCACGGTGGGCAAAACGTTGGAAGCCCGCTCCAAGGGCAAGACCACCGATGCCCTGAAAGGCCTGATGAACCTGGCCCCCAAAACCGCAACGCTGCTGCGCAATGGGGCGGAAGTTACCGTTCCCATCGAACAGGTGCAGCAGGGCGATGTGTTTGTGGTGCGTCCCGGCGAGAATATCCCCGTTGACGGCGTGGTGCTGGAAGGCAGCAGCGCGGTGAACGAATCGGCCCTGACCGGTGAGAGCATCCCGGCGGATAAGGCCGAAGGCGACAGCGTGAGCGCCGCAACCCTGAACCAATCCGGCTTTTTGCGCTGCCGTGCCACCCGCGTGGGTCAGGATACCACGCTGGCTCAGATCATCCAGATGGTCAGCGATGCCGCAGCCACCAAGGCACCCATTGCCAAAATTGCAGACCGCGTCTCCGGTGTGTTTGTACCGACCGTCATCACCCTGGCGGTCATCACCACCATTGTCTGGCTGCTGGCAGGGCAGACCGTTGGCTATGCGCTGGCCCGCGGTATTTCAGTGCTGGTCATCAGCTGCCCCTGCGCGCTGGGCCTGGCAACGCCGGTTGCCATTATGGTTGGCAATGGTGTGGGCGCTAAAAACGGCATTCTCTTCAAAACCGCGGTTTCGCTGGAGCAGACCGGTAAAACCGAGATCGTTGCCCTGGATAAAACTGGCACCATCACCAGTGGCGAGCCGCGCGTGACGGATATCCTGCCCGCAGACGGTGTGACGGAGCAGGTACTGATGAGCCTTGCCGCTGCCTTGGAGCAGAAGAGTGAACACCCGCTGGCCCGCGCTGTGCTGCAAAAGGCACAGGAGGATAACCTGACCCCCGCCGAGGTGGCAGATTTCCAGGCTCTGCCCGGCAACGGCCTGACGGCTGTGCTGAACGGCAGTACCCTGTACGGCGGCAACGCCAAGCTGATGCAGACCCTTGGCGTGGCGGTGCCGCAAAAGATGGCATCCAGCGCCGAAGCACTGGCCGCCCAGGGCAAGACCCCGCTGTTCTTTGCCAAGGATGGCACCATGCAGGGCGTTATCGCGGTGGCGGACGTCATCAAGGAGGACAGCCCGCAGGCTGTGCGTGAACTGCAGGGCATGGGCATCCGTGTTGTGATGCTGACCGGCGATAACGAGCGCACCGCCAAAGCCATTGGTGCACAGGCCGGTGTGGACGAAGTGATTGCCGGTGTGCTGCCCGATGGCAAGGAAGCTGTGATCCGCAGCCTGAAAAACAAGGGCCGCGTGGCCATGGTGGGCGATGGCATCAACGATGCACCGGCCCTGACCCGCGCGGATGTCGGTATTGCCATTGGCGCCGGTACGGATGTTGCGATTGACGCCGCTGACGTTGTGCTGATGAAGAGCCGCCTGAGCGATGTGCCCGCCGCCATCCGCCTGAGCCGCGCTACTCTGCACAATATCCACGAAAACCTGTTCTGGGCCTTTGCCTACAATGTGTTGGGCATCCCCCTGGCGGCAGGTGTCTTTATCCCGCTGCTGCACTGGCAGATGAACCCGATGTACGGCGCTGCGGCCATGAGCCTGTCCAGCTTCTGCGTGGTTTCCAACGCACTGCGGCTGAACCTGTTCGATATTCGCAGCACCAAACATGACCATAAACGCAAAGCACACAAAACAAGCAAAAAGGAGAACACGACCATGAATAAGACCATTAAAATTGAAGGCATGATGTGCGGCCATTGCGAAGCAACCGTGAAAAAGGCACTGGAAGCGCTGGACGGTGTTTCCGCCGCCGAAGTAAGCCACACCGCCGGTACCGCTGTTGTAACGCTGGATAAGCCGGTGGATGACACTGTGCTGAAAAAAGCCGTTGAGGACAAAGATTATACCGTGACCGGCATTGAATAATCCCGGCTCAAAAGCAAAGGAATAAGCATGAAAGCGCCCGCACGCTGCCTTGCAGCAGGCGGGCACTTTTTTGTTGTGGCCCCACGGTAAAACAGAAAAGCTGAAAAAACATTTTAATAAGCATTCTAATATTATTTTCGAAAATCATAACGGAAGGATAACAAAACAATATGATTTGGCCAGCTGCACTTGCACTTGCACTATAGTGGATAATATTATAGAATCTACATAAAAGATGGGTGCGCCCGTCTTACCCAGCCAACACGAGGGAGCAACACAGATGTATATCAATTTTGGTTCCATCAACAGCCGCCAAGCTGCGGACGGCAGCTGTACTGCACCGCTTACAGTGGATTCCTGCGGAACATGCCGATTGAAAAAGCACGCCAGCCTGCCAACTATTACGCGGTATGATGAAAATGCGTATCAGCTGTTTTATATCGCTGCGGGCAAGGCGCACTTCTGGTTTGATGATGCCGAGCATGTGGTAACAGCGGGTCATATGGTGCTGTACCGCCCGCAGGAAGAGCGCCGCTATATCTACTATCTTGAGGACCACCCGGAGGTGTTCTGGGTCTATTTTTCCGGCAGCGAGGCCGCTGCAGTGCTGCAGGCGCATGAGATTCCGCTGGATGGCCATGTGTTTTACAGCGGCATTATGCCGGAGTACAAAAATACTTTCCGCCGCATGATCCAGGAATTGCAGCTCTGCCAGTACGCCTATCGGGATTATACGGCCGGGCTGTTCCAGATGATGCTGGTGCTGGTCAGCCGCCAGCGGCAGGAACGGCGGTCGATCAACGGCACCACGCGGGAGCAGATCGAAACCGCAGCCGCCTATTTTAACGAGAATTATACTGCCCGCATCAATGTGGATGAATACGCCGAGTCCCTGCACATGAGCACGGCATGGTTCATCCGTAGCTTCAAACAGTATGTAGGCTTGTCGCCCGCACGGTATATCCAGTCGCTGCGTATCGGCAATGCACAGCGCTTGCTGGAACGCACCAAATACAGCATCGGTGAAGTTTCCGAGATCGTCGGGTATGATAACCCGCTGTATTTCAGCCGTGTGTTCAAAAAGGAAACCGGGCTTTCCCCAGCGCAGTACCGCAAAGCGGAGCGGGCAGGCGAACAGCCGTCCGACCCGCAGGAAGAGGACGCCTGCACCCCCAATATCGACAAAAAACGCAATTCATAGTATAATACCCCCATACACTTTGGTATGGGGGCTTTTTATGTTTGCAGCAGCAATTTGTGTCAGCATCCTGTTGGGGGTGCTGGTTTGGGCACTGCCGGGGCGGCTGTGCGACCGCAGGGCAACCCATGCGGATGTACTGGCCGGGCCGGGCATTGTGCTGGCAGTGTGGATCATCGCAGCATGTGTGTTTGCCCAGCCGGGGCTGGCGCAGGGGTTTGATCTGTTCCGCCTGCTGGCCATCAATGGGGCGGCACTGTGGGCCTGCGGCACTGTGTTGTTACTCCGCCTGCGCAGCGGGCGGCGGTACCGCACACTTTGGACGGTTGCTGCGCTGCTGATTGCCGCCATCGGCCTGGAAGTATTCGTGGGCAACGCACCCTATTTTGCAACCCACGGCTACCAGCCCGTTGACCTGCGCGCCTATTTGCAGGATGCCCCGGCGGATGGGGAGCCGATTGCTTTGAACGATGAGCACAGTACCCTTACCTTTACCGGCATCCATCAGCCGCTGTATAACGTTGCGCTGGATGGCGTTGTCTACCAGTATGACGGCAACTATCCGCAGGATCAGAACCCGCTGTTTATCCTGTGGGTGTCCGGTACCGACGAAGCCAGCACCGCCCCGCGCCAGAGCTGGCAGTGGCAGGCGGCCCCGCGAGCGGCACGCAGCCTGGTGCGCACGCTGGATTTT